>Ga0137431_1000031_pt1 | contig 90794 bp, 72 predicted proteins | sample EasRivERMZT800_2_FD_104646 | JGI IMG/M metagenome (GOLD analysis project Ga0137431, IMG submission 104646) | Soil microbial communities from meander-bound floodplain in the East River, Colorado, USA - East River MetaG ERMZT800_2 | ecosystem: Environmental > Terrestrial > Soil > Floodplain ... | reverse complement strand
GTTCCCGTTGGCATCTAGAGACTGCAAATCAGAGGATTTCTCGCGGAGGCGCAGAGGGCGCAGAGAATCAGATCCAGTGGTTAACTCATTCTTCTCTCCGCGCTCTCCGCGCCTCTGCGTGAGCTCTTCTTGAATCTCGCATTCATCATCAATTCCGTTGACGTTGCAATCCTGAATCGTCCCGGCCACGAGTCCGTCGGCGAGGTCCCACATATTGCGGCCCGTGCAGTCCGTGGCCGGTCCGGTGTATTTGCCCATGAAGAGATTGAAGTCGTCCCAGTCCACGTCGCGGTCGTGGTCGATATCGAGGAACCGGCAGACGCAGAGCCCGTCGGTAATGACCGGGCCGGTGTAGCACCCCGGAAACCGGGCGAAGTCGGCGATGTCCACGTCGTCGTCCACGTCCACATCGCCGGTGCGGATGCGACGCATGAAACGGATGCCGAATGGCGGGTCAGTGTAATTGATAGACCGCTTCCACGCGATCTCGCCGAACTCGTTGATCCGCCCCCGGTCGTTCCAGACGCTATTCTGAATATCTTCGTCGCTCGTGATGCGTCGCGGCTCTTCGCCCGGCTGGTCCAACCATATTTGGTAAGGCTCGGGAGGGGCGGTCCTGAACTGGTACGCCAGCCAATCATTCGTGTTTCTTGTTGCGATGATTCCTTCCCCAACCAGCGTCGTGAGCCCGTTCTCCCAGCGCTCGATGTCACCGCCCGTAGAGCTGTTGTCGGACCATACAATCACCCCGTCATTGGCGACGTCTAAATTCCCGGGATTATCTAACTGGCTGGGTAACATCTGGGTCGCGCCATTGGCGTAACGCATGGCGCTTTGGAACGGAAATCCGCACCAGTTGTAGCGAGTCCATGTCATCTCGTCGCGGTCATTGATCTCCGCGTTTTGGTGCGAAAATCCATCGACTGCGATCGGGTGTACGTTCTCCTCATCGAGCAAATAAACATCATCGGCAAAGCCAGGGCAGTCCGGCGAAAATCGATCGATTTCGGCCACGAAGTGGCCCTGGTTATTGATCTTTCCTGGCTGCATCGACGAATCCTCACCGGTGACAAAGACGGGGCGCTCCTCGCCGTCCTCGTAGAGAACCAGCTCCCCTCCCTCCAAACCCGGAGTCCCCCGCGTCCACACGATCTGTCCAAGATCGTTGATGTCCGGTGAACCTGATACATACGGCGTGTCGATGTTCACATGATCCAGAACACCATTGTCATAGAGCATGATCCACAAGCGCTCCGAGGTATTCTGTGTGTAGTCGAGGTTGAACACGACTTGTCCGCAGTCGTTGATTCGCGGCGAGTCGTGAAACCGATGCTGGAACTCCGACGTGCTGACCTCGACGATCTCATAGCCCTCTACCGGACCGGCGGAAGCCGGTCCTTCCGATGCGGATATAACGCCGTCGCCCCCAATACTCACAATCGCAATGATGAGTAGCCCATACGTATACATTCGTAACCCCCGAGAGGCCCTCGGACGATCGAATCGTCCGAGGGCCATTCGAAATCATGCCTAGTTCGAGCCGCCGCTACCGCAGTTGCCAGGACCCCCACTAAATTGGGCCGTCTTATTCCTATTCACAAAAACCGTGCCTCCGGTCATTCCGAGATTCCCGGTGGTGATGAACTTCTCGTTCACCGAGAACTGGCCCGCGGACATCGATAGCGCGCCGGTCACGCACGTTGGGTTGTTGATCCTGATTTCCGCCCCCGGGTCGCTCACTTTCCAGGTACCGGAGCCGATAACCTTGCTGCTTACCTGAAGCAAACCCCCCGGTCCGGTGGCTTCCCAGACGCCGGATCCGCTTATCGGGAAGTTCGGGTTCGGGTTCGTGAGAATCACCGTACCCGAAGTGGCCTTGACCGTGCCATTATTGATCAGCTGAGCTTCCACTTGAAGCACACCATCCGATCCGGCCTCCCATACCCCGATCCCGCTCTTCGGGTTGGTCTGTAGTATCAGCGGTCCGGAAGTGGCCTTCACCGGACCGTTGTTGACCAGTTTGACTTTGACGATGCCCTCCCCAACCAGCTTCATGTCCGGCGACGGCCACGAAGTCATAAGCGCGAAAAAGAAGCCGTTCCCGCAACCGTCACTAAGATAATCAGGGAAAAATTCTGGCTTTACTTCGTGAACTGATCTCGCTCGCTTGTGTACGGGTCGTCCCTCTTTTTGACCCCGCCAAGGCCTGATCGCTCGATTTCGAAAAAACACCGATCGCCTCGCGCGTTATTGGTTCGAAGGGCAAAAGGGGTTCGTTTGAAACAGAGCCGCGCGCGTGAGCAAGCGGTCTTGCCGTTCGCGGGGCTGAAATGCCCGCTCCCTGACGGTCGCGGCTCTGATCTAGCAAACGGCTTCGGGGACGAGTCCATGACCGTAGGAACTGGGGAATCAGCGATTCGATCGGGGTTCGCCGACCGCCCGGCCCGCGCTGCGGCTTCACTTTCGATCCTCGCGCCTCGCTCTTCGACCTTCGCTCCTCACCCTTCGATCTTTCCGTGCGTGGCGTCAGATCGGGGCAGCGCGCCGGACCCCGCCGAGACACTCGCGCGGCCAGGGAATATGAGCGCGCCCACATTAAAAACCGACCGAAAAGGGGTCGAAAATGATCAAAAATCGTTCAAAATCGATCGAAAAACGTCAAAAAATGATCAAAAAACACTCAAAATCGATCGAAAAACGGCCTCAGTCATTCGACGTTCCAAGCCGTCCGATTCGCAAAATACCCTTGTTTTTCAGACAAATATCGCGCTTTCAGAAGGTGCCACTACATGGCACACCACCAAAAACCGGACTCGAAAAAACCATTGTTGCAAATGCCCACTTCAAGAATTGTTCCCGCCGAAAAAGCCCGATCGGAAATGCATGGCCACGCATCATGGTGGCGCCATGCCACGCGGCTCGGACGCACTGCTCAAGAGCAATGGCCACTCTTCATTTAGACAGAATGGCGGTGGACCACGTGGAGGGGTCTACATACCAGAGGAGATCGTCGCCGATGGTGAGATATTGCTGCCCCAGTTCGGTGTCTTCCAGGATGTAATAGAAACCGATGCGCGGATGTTCGACGGGATCAAAGCCACTGAGGCATTCGGCCGGGATCAAGGCCTCCAAGGTGTAACCATCGGAATGCACCTGCGTGGCCACGCGGATGCGCTCAGCGGGAACGGCGGGGGCGTCCTCGCGGGCGCGTTCAAAAGCACAGGTCCCCGCAACCGGCTCATTCTTGCGCGGGCCGCCGCCGGTGGGCATGAAGAAGAACTGCTGGCAATAGCGAGATGCGCGTTTGATGGTGCGGGTGTCGCGCATGTCGGTGCAGAGGCGGAGGTTGTCGCCGAGGCGGAAACGCTGCGGGTCGCAGCGGAGGGGCTTGCGCTTCCCCGTAACGCGACAGGCGATGGCCAGTCCGGTTTCGTTCCAGCAGGCCCAGACGTCGGCGAAGTCGCGGAGGCCGTCGATGGCGCCGAGCTTAGGCAGGAGTTCGGCGTCGGTCCAATCGCCTAAGACCGCTCCCTCACGGTCGCGGCTCTGAAAGGCGGGGAAGCTGGCGCGGTGGCGGAGCGGGAACTCGAAGTCGAAGAGGAAACGGTTGGGGATGAGGGCGGTCATGCGGATCGAAGCTCCCCATCAAGTGTCAATATGTGGCACTTTCGCCAGACGTCGATCAACTGCTTCTGGTCGTTCTGGTCCAGCGTCCGGACCCAGAAGATGACCCAATCGTTGTCGGCCATTCGTCTGATTTCGACGTCCTCGCCGAGGCAATCCACCTGGGCGGGGGTTACGGCGCCCTTGGGGGCCCGAAGTTCGATCCGCAAACCACGGCCCATGTTGGTGACGATCTTGCCGGCGTACTTGGGCTCGTTCGGAAGGCTGAAGAACCCCGCAGTCTTGCTCGACCAGGTGAACTTCAGGAGCGGATCGACGAGCCGGAAGCGGCCCACGAGGGCGAGCAGCGTGGCCGGTTCCCATTGGGCGACCTGGCGGCGATGGATCGATTTCTGCGACAGGTGCCAATCCTGCCCCTGCGTCTTCCATGGTTCGGCGGAGTCGGGCTGGGCGACGATGCGCTCGGTACGCTTGAGGTAGGACGCGACGGCGGATTTGAGAAATGCACGCATCGCCGTTTTCTGAATATCCTTGAAGTCGCGAAGGTGGAGCTGGACCTCGTCCCAGTCGGAGTCGTGGCGGCGGACGCGGACCCGTGGCCACTGGCCATAGATGGGGAGGTCGCCACGTTCGTCGAGGGTCTTGATCGCCAGTTGGCGGTGGAGCTCGAGCGGGCTGAATGACGCTTTGCTCACGCGGAGAGCGACTTCGAACAGATCGCATCCGCCGGTGCGAATGTGGGCGAACCAGGGAACATCGCCCGGGGCCTTGATCTCGACGCGGGCGCGGTGGTTCCAGTCGGTCTCGGCGAATGCCCCGAGGGATTCGATGGTATCGACAATCCAGATGAGGGACAGGGGATCCCATCCGACTTGGTTTCCTTCGCGGTCGAGGTGGTTGACGGTGTGCCAGGTTTTCCCGTCGCGCTCCCATGGCATCTGGACGTCCTTGCCCAAGTCAATGCGAGAGAACAGGGCAGCTTCGTCCTGGGCCTGGCGCTTCAAGTCAAAGACTTCGCGCGGGCGCACGGGACCGGCTTCGAGAATCGGCCGGAGGGCGATGCCAGTGCGCGATTCGGCAACGCGCACGATGGCTTCGGGTGGACCCTCGGCCACAATGGAGCCGCCGTTGTCGCCGGCTTCGGGGCCGAGGTCGAGAACCCAATCGGCGGTCTTGATCACGTCCAAGTTGTGTTCGATGCAGATGACGGTGTTGCCGAGATCGACGAGGCGATGAAGAACTCCGAGCAGCTTGCGCAGATCGTCGAAGTGCAACCCCGTTGTCGGCTCATCGAGGATGTAGAGCGTTTTTCCCGTTGATGGTCGGCCGAGTTCCGCGGCGAGTTTCACCCGTTGGGCTTCACCGCCGGAGAGCGTGGCCGCGGACTGGCCGAGCTGGAGGTAGCCAAGACCGACGTCGTCAAGGGTCTGGAGCATTCGCTTGATTTTGGGGACGTTCTCGAACAACGCAACGGACTCACTCACCCGCATCTCGAGCACATCGGCGATGCTCTTTTCGCGGTAGCGGACTTCGAGGGTTTCGGTGAGGAAGCGCTTGCCGCCGCAGTTTTCGCACTCGACCCAGACGTCGGGGAGGAAATGCATCTCGATGCAGCGCTGGCCCATGCCTTCGCAGGCCTCGCAGCGGCCGCCGGGGCGGTTGAAGCTGAAGCGATTGGCGGAGTAGCCGCGGATTTTGCTTAAGGGAAGCTTGGCGAACAGGTCGCGGATGGCGTCAAAGACGCCGGTGTAGGTGGCGGGGTTGCTGGTGGGCGTCGTGCCGATCGGCGACTGGTCGACGTTGATGACCTTGTCGATGTGCTCGATGCCGGTGATCTTGTTGTGGCCACCGGGTACGAGACTCGCACGGTGGATGCGCGCGGCGAGGGCGTGGTAGAGGATGGAAGAAACGAGCGTGCTCTTTCCGCTGCCGGAGACGCCGGTGACGCAGGTGAAGCGAGCGAGCGGAAAGGCGGCGTCAATTTCTTTCAGGTTGTTCTCGCGGGCGCCGTGGACAGTAAGCCATTGAACGGCAGCCGGCGCGTGATTCAGTTTGGAGGCGCCGGTTCTCGCAGATTTTCTGGCCGAAGCCCGCAGCTCGACGCGACCCCCCTTAATCCCCCCTTGGTAAGGGGGGAGAAAAGAGGGGCGTGCTGCATTCGCGTCGGAAACGGCGGGAAGGTCGGTTCGCGGCGGAGCTTTCGGCAGCGGGCGGCGGTTCGAGGGGACGGGGATGACCTCGCGGTTCGAGAGGTATTTGCCCGTCAACGACGAACGATGTTTGCGAATGCGCGCCGGCGAACCGTCGGCCGTCACCTCGCCGCCCAATGCACCGGCGCCGGGTCCGAAGTCGAGGATGTGGTCGGCGGACTCGATCATTTCGCGGTCGTGTTCGACGAGGACGAGGGTATTGCCCAGGTCGCGCAATCGGTTCAACGCCTGAATCAATCGATGGTTGTCGCGCGGATGCAGCCCGATCGTCGGCTCGTCGAGCACATAGAGAACGCCGGTCAGACCGGTGCCGATCTGCGAGGCGAGTTGGATCCGCTGGGCCTCCCCGCCCGAAAGCGTCGCCGCCGTCCGATGCAAGGTCACGTAGTCCAGCCCGACGTCGACGAGGAATTGCAGGCGGGACTTGATCTCGTGGAGGAGTTCGCCGGCGATTTTGCGTTCACGGGCGTCCAGTTTCAACGACTCATACCAGGCCAGTGCCCGGCCCAACGGCTTGCGGCAAATCTCGTGCAACGCCGCGCCGCTCAATCGGACCGCGGCGGATTCGGGGCGCAGGCGGCTTCCGCCGCAGGCGTCGCAGGGCACCTCAGTGACGAGCTCTTCCAGGCGCTTCCGGAACTGCCAGCTTGCGCGGGTGGCGCGATGGATGGCTGGGAAGAAGCCGCGCCACTTGAAGCGAAGACCATTGAAATGGTTCGACAATGGCTTGTTGCGGCGGGCGATTGATTGAGTGCCATGTCTTGGCACGGCCTCGATCCATTCGTCGCCGCAGCCTTGGAGTATCGCGAGTTGTTGAGGATCGGTGAGACTGTTCCAGGGCCTGTCCGGGTCGAAACCGAGGTGGTTCGCCAAGGCATTGGCCAGCGTGTGGAGCGGATTGGTCGAATCGAGCTTTTCCCACCCCGCGAGTGCGCCGTCGATGATCGAGCGCGTCGGATGGATCACGATGGCCGATGGGCTGGCGCCCTGTTGTACGCCCAACCCTTCGCACACCTCGCACCAGCCGAGGCGGGTGTTGAAGGAGAAATGGTGGGGAGTGGGCTCGTCGAAGCCGCGGCCACATTGGGCGCAGGAACGGTGTTGGGAGAAACGGAGGTCTTCTTTGACGCCCGCTCCCTTACGGTCGCGGTACTGATTGACCGCTCCATCGCTGTCGCGGTTCTGATCCGCTCCCTCACGGTCGCGGCTCTGATCATGGTCGTGGCTCTGATCGCCGGCGTCGATGGAGGCGATCATGACGCCTTGGCCGACGGCCAGGGCCTGCTCGACGCTGTCGGTGATGCGCGAGGCTTGGGATTTCTTGACCACGATGCGATCGACCACCAACTCGACGTGATGGCGACGGCGCGAATCGATCTCCGTTGGCTGGTCGAGCGGGTGAATCACGCCGTTGATCCGCACGCGGGCGTAGCCGTTGGCTCGCTCGCGCTGGAATAACTGAGCGTAGGACTCTGATCCGCTTGGCTCAACTGGTGCCAAGAGGATGACACGTTTTCCCTCGCCCAACGACAGAAGTCGGTCGGTGATCTCATCGGCCGTTTGGGTGCCCACCGGGACACGGCACTTCGGACAAAAGGGCTGCCCGATCCGGGCCCACAGCACGCGCATGTAGTCATAGATTTCAGTGACCGTACCTACCGTCGAACGGGGCGATTTACTGGTATTTCGCTGTTCGATGCAGATGGCCGGCGAAAGTCCGTACACGTGATCGACCTTGGGCGGTTGCAGGCGGCCAAGGAATTGCCTCGCGTATGAACTGAGCGATTCGACGTAGCGGCGTTGACCCTCGGTATAGAGGGTGTCGATGGCGAAGCTGCTCTTACCGCTGCCGCTGGGCCCGCAGCAGACGGTCGTCTTTCCGCGAGGCAATTCGACGTTGATGTTCTTGAGATTGTTTTGACGGGCACCGACCACGGAAATTGTCGATTGTCGATTGTCGATTGTCGATTGACTATCTTTCGTGGGTCTCTGCTTTATTGAAGATTTCTTCGCGGAGACCGAGCGCGACCTGCCATTCATTGAACCGGCGTTCTTCAATCGACAATCCGGAGTCGCGAGCGTCTCTTGGAGCGCCACCCCCGTGTGCGATCCGTCTACTTGTGCGATTTGTTCCGGCGTTCCGTTGGCCACGATGTAGCCGCCGGCCGCGCCACCCTCGGGGCCAAGATCGATGACCCAGTCGGCGGTTTTCACGACGTCGAGGTTGTGTTCGATGACCAGAACGGTGTTGCCCGCGTCGACGAAACCGTGGAGGACGGCCAGCAATCGCTTGATATCCGCGAAGTGCAGACCGGTCGTGGGTTCGTCGAGCAGGTACAGGGTGCGCCCCGTGGCTTTCTTGACCAGCTCGCGGGCGAGCTTGATCCGCTGGGCCTCTCCGCCCGAAAGCGTAGTCGATGACTGCCCCAGTTTGATGTAGTCGAGGCCGACGTCGTGCAGAGTCTTGAGCATCGCCGCGACCCTGGGCACGTTCTCGAAATGCTCGAGGGCCTCCTGCACGTCCATCTCCAGCACGTCGGCGATGCTCTTGCCCTTATAGAGGATTTGCAGCGTTTCCTTGCTGAAGCGGCGGCCTTCGCACACCGGGCAGGTGACCCACACGTCGGCGATGAATTCCATTTCCATGCGGTTGCTGCCGTTGCCTTCGCAGGCCTCGCAGCGGCCGCCGCCCGGTTCGCCCACCGCGACGTTGAAGCTGAATCGGCCCGGCTTGTAGCCGCGGACTTTGGCGTCTGGCAGCATGGTGTAGAGCGAGCGGATTTCGTCGAAGACTTTGATGTACGTGGCCGGGTTGGAGCGAGGCGTGCGGCCGATGGGCGATTGGTCGATGTCGATGACCTTGTCGAGATGCTCCAAGCCCTCGATACGATCGTGATCGCCGGGGGTGATGTTCTCGGCGCCGTTCAGATCGCGCGAGAGGGCTTCGCGGATGATGTCGTTGACAAGTGAGCTTTTTCCCGAACCCGACACACCGGTGATGCAGACGAAGCGGCCGAGCGGGATTTCGACGGTGACGTTTTTGAGGTTGTTCTGGCGAGCGCCGAGGACGCGGAGCCAAGGGGATTGTCGAGTGTCAGTTGTCGATTGTCGATTGAGATGCGCATCAAGCCTCCCCCGCGCGGAACGGAAGTTTCTTCCCCCCTTACCAAGGGGGGACTGAGGGGGGTCCGCCTTCTGGACGACACCCTTCGCGCCGTTCTTTCGCCCTCTCAAAAGCTTCTTCAAAGGTTCGATACCTCACGTCATGCGCGGTAGAGCGCCGCGTAGGCGCCCGCCGGGTCCTGAATCACACAAACGCGACCCGGCCCGATCGGCTTCGGCCCGTCGATGACCTTGCCCCCCATTTTCACGCATTTCTTCGCCGCTTCATCCACGTCGGCCACGTTGATGTAGATCAGCCATTGCGGCGGCGCCTTGGCGTTCTGCCCTCGGGCGTGGCAGACCCCCGCGATCGTCTGGCCAGTGTCCGGGGCGTTCATGTTGAAGTCATTATAGCCGCCCATGTCCACCGGCTCGGACTTCCAGCCGACGACCTCGCAATAGAACTTCCGGTTGGCCTCGGCGTCGGGGACGGTTAAGTCATGCCACAAAATGGCGCCGATGGATGGTTTTTCATCAATAGACATTATGTCAATCCTTGAGAGCCTAAGGGGGCTGCGACCAGCCCCTCAAATCCCCGCCTCGTCGCGCAGCTTGATCAAGTCGTCCTCGATGCCGAGTTTTTTCGCCTGCTCGAACAAATACTTCCAATCCATGCGCGTTTCTTTGACTTTCGCGACACTGAGCGCGTTGTCCCATTGCTTGGTGGATTGTGTGTCTTTCCGCCACAGAAGTTTCATCAGGATGATATCCTCCGCCGTGACGAACCAGAACTCCGGCGTACCCGTTCCAAAGTTGGTCCGCACGCGCCGTTGAACGCACTCTGCGAGAAAACCATCCGACGGCGCGAAGGAAAGATCGATCTTCGTACTCGTGACGTTGTCGATCACGTTCACGAACCTGTGGCTGTCGGCTGCGTTGCGCAGCATGTCCTCTGGGGCGTAGAAGCGCGGCGACAGTTTGGCCGAGAGCGTCGAAACCTGTCGTCCGCCGGCCAGAATGATCAAGTCGGCGTCGGCCGTTGACTTCGGTTCCCCGTGAACACTGCTGGCCAGCGAGCCGGTGATGGCATAGTCGATCCGTGCCTGCTCCAGGGCCGTCGTCACGAACACCAGGGTTTCAATAATGGGATCATCAAGTTTCAAGGGCTTCTCCGGGTATTCACGCTGGGCGTTGATCCGAATGGCCATGTTCGCCAGGCTTCGCGTGAGCGCGGCATTTCGCGCCGGCCCGCGGGCTTGGGCGATGAATACTTGCATCGAGCGATCACGGCCTTGGAGAGTCATTCGTCCGTACGCTTTGGAATGGCCCTTCACAAATTGCGTCCGACCCGATTATTCGGCGGCGCAGCCTTTCCTTCAGTTGGCCGGGAGGATACATGACTAGATTGATGCCACTGACATCGAAGTGCGGGATAGTTCCCTCCGGGCAGCAGTAAATCACTTCTTTGCCTATCCCGCGAGCAAACCCAGCTTCATAGTAAACTCCCGGATTGTTGTTCGTAAGTTCCGCGATGACAAACGGCGCCTTGCGAATGTCCGCGATAATCTGGTCCATGATGCCGTCATTATGTTCGGGATCATCTGAACGGATACAACGTCGATACCCGGCCGCGTCACAGGCTGACACAATCGCCTCATCAAACAAGCACCTCATCTCTTCGCGTCGATCGGTTTCATTCGAACTTTCCTTGGGTTTGCCGAACCACATGGCTACAAATACCGGGTTCTCGCGCGGCGCACCGGTGGTCAGATCGTCGAATTTCTTCCAACCATCGGCTGTAATTCGCACGCGAGGTCGATACTCATCTTGTTTGATAATTTCGATCCATCCGTTTTTTGCAAACGTATCGAGCATGTACTCCGCTTCGACTCCATTGAAGCTGAACAACTGTCGCTCACCCAAGCTGTTCATTCCCATGCTAATCTCGATCTCGTCTCCTGGAGAATGCTCCGCTTTTGGGCTAGGTCCCACGAGGTTTACAAAAGCACGCCTGAGCCGCTCCGGTACATGACGTGGAAAATCCAGAAGCAGGTCTTTGACACGAACAGCAACGTATTCGTTCGCCTCGAATTGAGTGTTATTCTCGAATACAAGGAATGGAGTCGGCCGTCCGTGCCGTAGTCGCTCAGTCAAAAGAATTTGAAGCTTCTGACGGTCCCTGTCCCCAATGTTCGGCTGGCGATTATCGAACTCAGGCTTGTTAATCGCATACTGACCACACTTAGAACATACCATTAGCCACAACGGTCGGACTCCACCACGCTCGTGGCGAAAACCTAGCTCATTGCATACGACACATCGTGCTTGTTCACCCATTGTGATTTTTCACTGACAATACCAATCAAACGAGAATCAAGAGACCGGTCGCCGCTTTTTCGGCACCTCAATCTGTTCCTCTCCCCGCAAAAACTTCCCCGTCACGGAGCGTTTTGATTTCGCGATCGTTTGTAAATCGCCGTGGGCGACGACTTCGCCGCCGCGGACCCCGGGGCCGGGGCCGAAGTCCACGATCTCGTCGGCCACCCGCATGGTCTGCTCGTCGTGCTCCACCACGATCACCGTGTTGCCCATGTCTCGCAGGCGGCGGAGCGAATCGAGCAATCGCTGATTGTCCCGCGGGTGCAGGCCGATGCTCGGCTCGTCCAGGATGTACAACACGCCGACCAGGCCCGCTCCGATCTGGCTCGCGAGGCGGATTCGCTGGGATTCGCCGCCGGAGAGCGTGGGTGCCCCGCGGTCGAGGGTGAGGTACTCCAAGCCGACGTCGCACAAGAAGCCCAGCCGCCCCACCACTTCTTTCAATACATCGCGGGCGATCAATTGCTCGGTGGGGTTCAATTCGAGCGATTCGAAGAATTGCTTGGCGTCGGATACCGGTAACGAGCATACTTCGTGGATGTTCATCGCCGGGGCGGTGGAACCAACCCCCCTCAATCCCCCCTTGGCAAGGGGGGAAGAGAGAAGAGGTGGGCTGCCACCAGGGGCTGAAGCCCTTGGCAACGATCGTGCGCCCTCCGGGCGAGTTGCGCCGCCCACAAGGGGCGACGCTACCAGAGCACTGGTGGACGAGCCACCAGGGGTACCCCGTAGATTCGACTTCCCCACCGCTGAAGCGATGGGCCACCCACCCAATCGAACGGCGAGCGCCTGCGGATTCAGCCGGGCGCCGTTGCACGTCGGGCACACCGCCCGCCGCATGAACTTCTCGTAGTATTCACGCACGAACGACGCCTGGGATTTCTTGTGCTTCTCGCGCAGCTCGGCGATCACGCCTTCGAACTTGTCGCCATGGCGCCAAACTCCGCCCGACCAGCGCCATTCAAACGTCACGTGGGCGTCGCCGAGACCATGGAGCAACGCCCGCCGGGCCTTCTCCGGCAATTTGCCCCACGGGGCCTTCAGGTCGAACCCCACGTGGCCGGCCACTCCCTGGAAAATGTGCCGCCGCCATTTCCCGACTTTGCCGTGCATGCGCATCGGCTCGATGGCCCCACCGAGGAAGGGCTTCTTCGGATCGGTGACAAGCAGGTCGGGGTCGAAGTCAAACGTCTCGCCCAATCCGTCGCATGTCAGGCACATTCCCGTCGGCGAGTTGAAGCTGAACATCTGCGGCGACGGCGGCTCGAAGCTGATCCCGCAGGCGGTGCAGGCGTATTGAGACGAGAGCAACAAATCCGACGGGCGAGCCGTGGACTTCAGTCCGCGCGGATTTACCGCTCCCTCACGGTCGCGGCTCTGGTTGGCTGCCGATTCTTCGGGCGTGCTCTCGGCAATCATTTGCACGATCAATGAGCCCTCTCCTAACTTGAGTGCGTTCTCGACGGCCTCCGCGATTCGGGCGCGAGCGCCGGTGGTGATGGAGAGGCGATCGACGACTATCTCAATGTTGTGCCGGATGTTCTTGGCCAGCTTCGGCGGGCTGGAAAGCTGAATGATCTCGCCGTCGACGCGGGCTCGGGCGTAGCCCTGTCGCAGCATGTCGTCGAACAAGTCGCGGTATTCGCCCTTCTGCACGCGCACGACGGGGGCAAGAAGATGGACTTTGGTGCCGGCGGGCAGTTCGAGAATCCGCCCGACGATTTGCTCGCGGGTCTGCGCACTGATCGGTTGGCCACATTTGGGGCAATGCTGCCGCCCGACGCGGGCGAAGAGCACCCGCAGGTAGTCATGAATCTGCGTGATGGTGCCGACCGTGCTGCGCGGGTTCCAGCCGCTGGTCTTCTGCTGGATCGAGATGGCCGGGCTCAGGCCGGTGATGAGATCGACGTCGGGCTTGGCCAGTTGGCCCAGGAACTGCCGGGCGTAGGAGCTGAGCGATTCGAGGTACCGCCGCTGTCCCTCGGCGAAGAGCGTATCAAAGGCGAAGCTGCTCTTGCCGCTGCCGGAGACGCCGGTGAAGCAGATCAACTTGCCGCGCGGCAGGGTGATGGAGACGTTTTGGAGATTGTGCTCCCTCGCCCCTTTGACAACGATCGTTCGTGCTTCCATACCGCCTCACGATGGCTCTCATCCTCAATCGACTCAGGAAAAGTAGGCCGCTCCAAGGCTGTCGCGGTTCTGATCGTGACCGCCTCTTACAATCGCATGGCCACGCAAGCGTGGGCCATGCCACGCGCCCATGCCGCGCGTCTTCATCATGGGGCCTTTGCCGTCAGTGTCCTTGTTGTCGGGTCAAACCCCAGATGCAGCACCCGCCAGAAGCCGCCGTCCTTCGCCAGCCACACGACGAGAACCACGGAAGCCTTGGGATCGCCGGCGGGGTCGGCCACTTGCATGGCCACCTCGCACTCTTCGCCACTTTCCTTCTCTCCCTTGGCACGGCTCACCGCGCGACGCACGAGGCGTCCCTCGGCCGACTCCCAATCCGCCGGAAAATCGCCGACGTAATGCGACACCGTCGGCGTCCAGCGATAAACGACGCTGTAGATGTACTCATCGCGGGACAGGCTGGTTCGATTGCGCTCGGCGAGCACCTCCGCGGCGCAAAGGTCGAATTGCTTGGCAAGGGCGGCCTCGCGCTCCGCCTCATTCTTGGCCAGGAAGTCTTCGCGGATCGCCCGGAGCGCGGCGAAGGCGACTTGCTCCGGCGTTGCGTTTTGGTCCAGGGTGAGGCCGTAGTGCGACACGGATCGAACCGTGACGGTGGGGACCTTCTTGTCCGCGAGCCGGACGTCGCGCGAACAACCGGAACCCGAAAGAACAAGGCCGAAGACCACGGAGGCGGCCAGGCGCGCTGCGCATCGGCTCCGCCGAGTGTCGATCAAATCAATCATGGAGGCAGTTTACCCGACGCAACCGACCAAGCCAACGCGTTTGCGTGATCCGCAATTGAATCGTTTGGTCTGAGCCGCGCGCGTCAGCAAGCGGTCTTGGAATCTGCGGGGGGTCGAGAGGCCCGCTCCCTCACGGTCGCGGCTCTGATCGCACGCAGACGATACCAGTAACCAGTGATCGGGATCAGTTTGTCGTCGCGGCGTCGTTGGGCGTGGGAGCGGGTGTCTCGATGCGAAGGTATTTGTCGAACCAGGCCGCGTCCCACTCCATTTTGGCTTTTCGATGCTCGTATTTCATCAACCCATGCCCCTCGTCCGGGTAGACCACCAGTTCAACAGGGACGTTCAGATAGTGGCGCATCGCGCGGTACAAGGCCCGGGCGTGGGCGGCCGGCACGCGCTCGTCGTTCTCTCCGACGTGAATCAACGTGGGCGTCCGCACGTTGCCGAGGTTGTAGATCGGTGAGCTGTGGCGATAGGCGTCGGGATCGACCCACGGCAGAGCCTGCGAGAAGTTGATGACGTGCCCGGGCGTATCTTGCGTCCCCCATTGGATCACCATGTCCAGCATTCCCGCGCCGGAGCTGGCGGCCTTGAACCGGTCCGACTTGGCGATCAAGCAGTTGGTCAGATACCCGCCGTTGCTCCAGCCCATCACTCCGAGTCGATTTGGGTCAGCGATGCCGCGCTCGACCATCGCATCGACGCCGCGAAGAATGTCCTCGACCTCAATGTCGTTTTCTCGCCCGATCAGGTCGGTCAAGAATTTGTCGCCGTATCCAGTCGAGCCGCGATAGTTCGGGCATAGGACCGCGTAGCCCTTAGCCGGAAGCAGCGTGCGGCCATAAATCGAGTACTGAATGGCGAAGCGCGTCGCCGCCGTGGGCCCGCCGTGAATCTCGAGCACCATGGGCAGCGGTTCGCCCGGCTTGTGATCAGGCGGCAATTCCAGAATCCCCTCGACGGGATCGCCCCCCGCACCCTTCCATTGAACGACGGAAATCTGTGGCCACTTCCACGTGCCCACCTGTGGGTTGATGTTCGTCAGCCGATCGAAGCGGCCCGGCCCGCGCACCGCGAACACGTCATCCGTATGGGTGGGGGCCGCCATCACCGCGTACATCGGATTTCCCGAACTTGGAAAATCGAACGCGGTGACGGCCACGTCGCCGTAGGTCAGGACTTCGGCCACGCCCTGCCCGCCGTCGCGAACGTCTTTGATTGCTTGCACCCGCGCCCGGGCGTGGTCCTCGCCGATGAAGCACAAATCGCGCGACGTACCCCGCCATTGCATGGTTCCCCCGACAATGGAAACGCCGGGGGGCCGGGTCAGTTCACGCAACCCGGGTGAATCGCCCGACCACTCGACGACATAGAGGCGAGCTGGGTGGCCATCAAATGAAACGGTGAATGCCAGCGCCGCCCCGTCGTTCGACCACGCAACGCCATCGATCCATCCGTACGGCGACGGATGATCTTGGCGCCAGCCGTCGGCCGTCACCGTTTGAACTTTCTTCGTCGCCGCGTCGTAGACATCAACCCGCGACCACCCTTCATTGAAGATCAGCTCCTCGTCGGGCGTCGTGACCATTGCGATTCGCTTCTGATCCGGGGCGACGGCCAGGGAGCCGACGACCCGTCGATCATCGACCAGCTTTTCCGTTCGCCACGTTTGGAGGTCCAGCTTCCAGAGCTTGGAGAAGTTCGTGACGCCGTGCCCATACTTGAGACTTTTGTATTGCTTCCTGATATCTTTCCACTCGTCGTCCACCTGCTCGTCGGTGGTGGTGTAGTACACGGCGGTCCCGTCGCGCCCCAAGTCGTACTGCCCGATGCCGTCATTGAGTCGCGTAACCGCGAACGCTTCGCCGCCGTCGGGCCGGATACGCCATATCTGCTTTTTCCCGTTGTGGGGTGCCGAGTCCTCGGAGCTTCGTTTCGGGGCGCTCGTGAAATAGATGATTTCGCCGTCGGGACTCCATCGGACGTCGCCATCGGCCGTCGGATCGAACGTGAGGCGACGCGCCGGGCGGTCATTGGCCCCCGCTCCAGTCTCAACGACCCAAATGTCCGTGTTTCGCTTTTCGGCGGGCGGCTCCCAGCGATTCTCCGTGTACGCGACGTACTTCCCGTCAGGTGACACCGAGCAGTCGGTCAGCATGGCCAGCGAGAAGTAGTCTTCGAGAGTGATGTCGTGGTCCCGAGCCGGCGGAGTGGGATCGCCGGCGGCACACACCTGCGCCAGGAGGGCCAGCACCAGAATCGTATACTTGGCTCTTTTCCCGTCCATCGAAAACTCCATGAACCACCGGTCCGAACTCCAGTCGAGCAACGGATTTATCAACCGAACTCCGTGGTTCCCAGATGTCATTCTGAATCGATCCTGCCCCCTTCGCAAGTTGGTCTGATCGCCCGGTTACTGGTAGCCTTTGATCAGAGCCGCGACCGTCAGGGAGTGGGCTTTTCAGCCCCACGAACGGTAAGACCGCTTGCTCACGCACGCGGCTCGGCTCAAACGCCACCACTACGGGTCTTCGCCGAAGTTGATTCCGCGGACTGAAGTCCACGGCTCGTCGCCGTTTCCATCAGACTTTGAGGTGCGTGGTGCGGACCGCGCGGGTGCCGTCGGGCAAGTTGATGAACTCGTAATCGCCGAAGAGGTTGGGGGCCTCGCGCTTCAGAATGTCGAGTATGAGGGCCGCGACCACGCGAATCTCCGTTTCAGCGTGTTCGCTGCATCGCAGCTCGATGAAATGCCGCAACGCGCGGGCATTGGCGGTTACGAAAATCTTGGTCTCCGTCGCGTTGGGCAGGATCGATCGCGCGGCCTGACGTGCAAGCTTGCGCCGCAGGGTCTTGTCCTCCACATCGGCGAACTTGGATTGCAATCCGTTGACCAGACGAACGTACGCCTCCTGGGCCCGGGCCACCGACGATTGCCAGGCTTCGTGAAGCGCCGGCTCCTCGGCGATGCAATCCGGCTCGACGAAGTCCGCCACCGACTCATCAACGTAGCGCTGCGAGAGCTGCGAAAAGCCGAAGCCCGCTCGATGGCGCACCAACTCGTGGGTGAAGGAGCGCGACACGCCGGTGATGATGAAGTTCCAAACGCTGTGTTCGAGCACGCTGCCATGCCGGGCCTCCTTGATGCGATCAAGGTACGCCTCGTTTCCCCCCGGTCGTGGGGCGGCAAAACTCATGTAGCAGAGCCGCCCGGCCAGCTCCGGCAGTACCTGGGCGGCCGTGGTGGCGTCGGTCTTCCAATCCGCGACGTTGTGGTCCTTCAGAAACCTGGCCAGTTCGTCCTGAACGACCGAGGGCCGGCCCACGAGATAGACGCTTGGCTGTCGGATGACCTTCATGAAATCGGCTTTCTTCCGTAAAATCGACTTCGCGCTGAACGAACGATCTCCAGGGCTCGTCGCGGTGTTCGTTGAAGGCGCGTATATACCGGTCAGTGATCGTCGTTGCAAATGAAGGATCGCGAGATTAGACTCACGGCAAGAATGAACCTGTGATATTCGCTGCCACCGCTTCACTGATCCACGCGAATCGCTCATGCCCAAGGAATCGACTGACGCCCAAGGTTCGAGCAATGCTCCGACACAGGGACGTGATTTTTCTCCGCCCTGCGAGCGGCTGCTGATCATCGGGCTGGACGGTGCCACCTGGGACGTTCTCGATCCGCTCATGGCCGAAGGGCGAATGCCCAACCTGCGGCGGCTTGTCGAGAACGGCGCGTCCGGCGTCCTTCGCTCCACGATTCCGCCGATAACGCCCGCGGCGTGGACGACGTTTCTCACCGGCCGACAACCCGGCTCGCACGGGATCATCGACTTTGAGCGATACGACGCCAAAACGAATCGCCTGACATTCAACAGCACGCGATGTCTCGACCATGTGCCGACCATCTGGGCCCGTTTGGGCGACCGTGGCCTGCGCGTAGGCAGCGTCAACGTGCCGATGACATTTCCGGCGGTGGCGGTGAACGGCTTCATGGTCAGCGGGTTTGAAACGCCCGGGCCGAATTCCGATTTCGTCTATCCGCCCGATCTGAAAACGCCGATCCTGCAACGCTGGCCTGATCCGACGCTTCGCGCGAAGTGGCGGCACACCCGTTTACACCCCAACCGCACCTTCACCCGGAACGTTCATTACGTTTCGACCAGTTTTCATCAAGGCGCGGAATTGACCACCTGGCTGGGCGACTGCTTCGGCTGGAATGCCCTGATGGTGGTGTTCAAGCTGACCGACAATCTCCAGCACAAAACCTGGAAATATCTGGACCCTCGTTGGCCTGATCGTTCATCGCGACGACGCGATCAAGTCAAGCGGGCGTTTGGCGAAGCCGATCGGGCCTTGGGGACACTGGTGGAATACGCGGAGCGCAACAGCGCGGCCGTACTGGTCGTCTCCGATCACGGCCACGGGAGTTTAGAGGGAAAGGTTCAGGCCAATTTGCTTCTCAAGCGCTGGGGCTATCTTGCGTTGCGCAGCGCTGGTGCTCAATCAACCACGCGTTGGAGATATTGGGTCGATCGGCTACTGGGGCGGACCAGGAAATTCGCCCGTGAAGGGGACATCGCCCACGATCTCGCGGTCGATTTCTCGAATACGAGGGCGTGCGTCATGCACGCCGGTATGGCCGGCTTTCTGTACATCAACCTTAAGGGGCGTCAGCCGGACGGAATCGTGGAGCCGACGGAGTACGAAGCCCTGCGCGACGAGCTTCGAGATCGCCTGCTCGGCCGTGAGTGCCGCTTAGTCGATCCGAACGGAAAGAAGATTCAGCTCTTTCCGGAAGTCCACAAACCCGAAGAGTTGTACGGCTGCACGCGTGACGAGCAGCCGTGGATGCCAGACCTGCTGCTCGTTCCGCACGAAACGCTCGCCGTCGTGCGAAAGATCCGCGGGCGAAACGTGATCCGCTGGATGTCATATCGGCGGATGGAGGGCACGCACCGGCGCGATGGGATCATCATCGTCTCCGGCGCGGGCGTTCGACCGGGGTTCAAGTTCAGCGCCGATATCGTGGATTGCGCGCCGACGGTCCTGGCCATGCTCGGCTTTCATACCCCGCGGGAGATGGAAGGGCGGGTGCGCGCCGAAATCTTTGAGTCGGCACCGCCGGTTTCGATTGTCGATAGGGTGGCCGCGCCGTCGAGTTCCGCCGCCGGGGTTGTCGAATCGCCCGCTCGCGGCGAAGTCTATTCCGAGGCGGAGCTCCAGGCGGTCACTGACCGTCTTTCCGACTTGGGCTACCTGGAGTAGCGGGCGGGACGGGCAGCCTCGTTTTTTCCGGGCGCGGTTCGCCCGATTGTTCCCAATACATATCCGCGAGCTTGTCCCAGAAGCCGATTTCACCCCGCGGGATCGTATCGACCAGGCGCCCGCCGACATAGAGCGCCGGCGTCGAGGCGACATTGCATGTCTTGGCTTGCTCAATGTCCGACTGGATTCGATCGGTGACCTCGGCGGATTCCATGGCGCTCATGAACGCCGCCGGGTCGAGTTTCAAGGCCTCGGCGAGCCGCTCGGGGGGGACACGACCCTTCTCCAGGTCTGCCTGATGTTCAAACAGGAAATCATGAGTCTTCCAAAAAGCCTCATTACCGCCGAGCGCACGGGCCGCCTCGGCCATGCGCGCCGCCGCGCACGCATGAGGGTGCACTGTGGAACCGATGCGTTCGTTGCAGGTTTTGTCCAGCGGATGGTGCTTGAACACCACGGCCAGCCGGCCATCGAACAGCGGCTGAACCTTGGTTTCAACGAACTGGGCGAAGCGTTTGCAGGAGGGACATTCAAGGTCGCTGAAGGCAACCACTTCAAGCGTGGGAGCCTCGGCCTTCGTGTGTAATCGCCGGGGGGCGTCCGGGGCAACGACGATCTCGCACGGCGTTTCCTTTTGCCACATGGCCAGCAGGTTGGCCGGATCAGCCTTCATCTTGTTCACGATCTGGACGCACTTCTTGAAACTCTCCTCGTTTGAGGACGCCATGAATGAAAATTTTGATTTCGCCAACATTTCGCGCTGACCCAGCACCACAGCGCAGATGGCAACCAGCGTGATCAACAGACCGCGCATCGTCGGCGATGGTAGGTCGATCGGCTCGAGCTTGGGTGGTGGCTGGGGCGGTCGCGGCGGTTGCTCGGTGGAATCATCCTCGTGGCGTGAACTCGCCGCCCGCACCTTCGCGACTAAGGAGGCCGCCGCCGCGGCGCCCGGCTGCACGGGCGGCCGTTTGTACCGTGGCCACATGAGAACGATCATGACCGCGATAATAAGATTCAGGATATGCGTGACCAGACACCAGGTGCACCATTGGTCCAGCACGGTGAACATGACGTACATGAAGTAGGCCGAGGCCGCCAGGCCCGCACCCACAAACAAGAGAGGCGCCAGATGAATGAAGCGCCGGCTTCGCGAGGGAGGGCCGATACCAACCAGCCAAGCGGCCAGCACCGAATAATAAAGTAAGCCCAGGAATGCAACCGGAATACGGAGCTTATCGGGCTTGTCGCCTTCACGCACCGGTGGCCAGGAGCCGTACGGGCTTGTAAGGACCGCGCCGCAGTTGGTCGCGGCTTTGGGGTCATCCGAGCAACCGGCGTCGAACCACACCGGGCCTTTGGAGCCGGTCAAGTGCTTGGCCAGGAGTTGATAAGAGACGACGCAAGCGGCGACTGCGGCGACGAACGCAATCGCATTGACAATAATTGGTATACGCATGGGGCGGGATCGTACCGGGTGCAGCCGGTACGTTAAAGGCCGGCCTGAACCCGCGCTTGCGGACACTAAACTCCGAGGCTGTGAAATTTGCCCCCTCTGGGGGCTGGGCCTATTCTGGTAGTCATGACCGTGCGGAAAACCACGATAAGCACCCTTCGAACCCGGAAGCGAGAAAACAAGAAAATCTCGATGCTGACGTGTTACGATTTCTCGACGGCTCGACTATGCGCCGAAGCAGGAATCGACTCTTTGTTGGTCGGCGACACCTACGCCGAGGTGTGTCTCGGCCATCCCACGACGCTGCCCGCGACGATGGATCATCTCGTGGTCATCGCCGAGGCCGTCCGCCGCGGGGCACCCGATTTGTTCCTCGTCGGCGACATGCCGTTTCTCAGCTATCAGGTCAGTCCGGAGACCGCGATCCTTAACGCTGGTCGTTACATGGCCGAAGCGGGATGCGATTGCGTTAAAGTCGAGGTCGATCGCCGTCATGTCCGTACGGTGGAGGCGATGGCCACGGCGTCGATCCCGGTCATGGCTCATCTGGGCCTCAAGCCGCAGTGGGTCCAAAGCATCGGCGGCTACCGCGCTCAAGGCACCAAGGCCGCCGAAGCCATCCGGATCATCGAGGACGCCAAGATGATGGAGAGCGCGGGGGCCGTGGCCCTACTGCTAGAGGCTGTGCCGCAGGAGTTGGCCGCCATCATCACCCGTTCGACGGACCTGCCGGTGATCGGATGCGTGTCGGGTCCACATTGTGACGGTCAAGTGGTGGTGCTGCACGACATTTTGGGTACCAGCGCGGGTCACCCTCCGCGTTCGGTCAAACAATATGTTCGATTGCACGACGTTTTGATCGGCGCGTTCCGCGAATACGCCCACGACGTGGGCAGCGGCGCGTTTCCGATTCGCGAAAACAGTCTTTCCATGGACCGAGCGGAATTGGAACAAGTCGAGCGCGCCGCGGAAGGCAGACGCTCCTAGTTTTTTTCATCCTCCGGCGGCTTCCCGAACCGACCGTTTTGTAAGGGGTTTCGGCTAGTTTTGTCACACGAATCGACGGGCGGCGCTGGCGTTAGCGGTGACGGAGACGGGTAGCGAGCAGGTTTTCAAAAATCCCGAGCCGATTTTGTTTTTTCAGCGGATGGGCTCGGCTTGACAACGGCTCCCGCACCGCTACGTTGCGCAAAAGTTCGATCGGAGTTCCGGGTATGTTGGTGCGGATGGCGCTCGTGCGGATCGTCATCGTTGACTCGGAGGACGAGAAAATGTCGATGATCGTCCTCCGAGAGATCAACGGCGAGCGTGCGTTTCCCATTCTGATCGGAATTCACGAAGCGTACGCGATCGACCGCCGCACCAAGGGAATCGTCGTGCAGCGACCGCTCACCCACGACCTCATCGATCGGATGATTGAAGAGTTGGATTGCAGCCTGGAACAAATCGTGATTAATGAGTTGCGGGATTCCACGTTTTACGCCAAGCTCGTTCTGCGGTGTGAGGGGGAACTGATCGAGATCGATTCCCGTCCATCCGACGCCATCGCCGTCGGCGCGGGACACGAGGTTCCGATCTACGTGCACGAATCGGTGTTGCAGGCCGTTTGCTGATTGTCGGCCGCCGGTGATTTTCCATGAAGTTGGAACAACGTCCGAGCAACGTCCGAGTTCCCGCAGTGGCCAAGACCGAAGCGCCGCGTCCGGATTGGCTCGGCTGCCAGCTGCTGCGAGAACTCGCCGGGCGTTTGCCTGATCGATCGCGGAGCTTTGCCGCCCGAGCGCCGGGCCGGCTGGACCTGATGGGCGGTTTCGCCGAATACAGCGGCTCATGCGTTGTGCAGACCCCCACGCGGGAGAGCGCATACGCGGTTCTCCAACCACGCCGTGACGGCCGCGTCGCCGTTTTGCTTACGGGCGACAGGGCCGACGGCGACGGATGCGTGGACCTTACCGAGTTCGCCCCGGTTGCCGGCGGAAGTGCCGGTCAATCGCTGGCCGCCCGAATTCACGCCGACGCCTCTCCCACGCGGCGCTGTGTTTTCGGCACCATCGTCGAGTCGGGACGGGCCGGACTCCTCGCCGGCTTAAGCGACGGCTTTTCCATTGCCGTCTCCGAACCCCCGAATGGCGCGGGCGATCTCGCGCAGTACGCCGCGCTCTCCGCGGCCACGCTGGTGGTCATTGCCGCCGCCAGTGGTTTCGCTCTCGATGCAGTTGATGCTGCGGCGGTTTGCCAAGCCGTGGAAAACACGTGGCTGGCCGCTCCCGTCGGTCCGGCGGGGGCCGTCTGCGCTCTCCATGGCGAGTCCGGCGCCGTCGATGAGGTCCGCTGTGATCCATGTGCGTTCGGGCGCTCCGTTCCCCTTCCCGACGATTACGAATTCGTGGGTGTCGACAGCGGCGTATTTCACGATGACGCGATGGTTCGCTACGCCCATGCACGGGCGACGGCGTTCATGGGCCGGGCGATCGTCGGCCGGATCATCGCCAAAGAGGGGCCCGCCCAGCCGTCGTGGGATGGCTACCTGTCCCGCATCTCGATGGACGACTACGTCGATCGGTTTCGGGATCGGATACCCACCAAGATCAGAGGGCGCGACTTCCTCGATCAATTCGGCGAAACCGGCGACCCCCTGACCCGCGTTGACCCAAAGGCCGTTTACAAGGTTCGTTCTCGCACCGAGCACCACATTTACGAAAACACCCGTTCGCGGCACTTCGCCGATTCCCTCTCACGGCTCTTCCAGGACCGCGATCGAAGCACGCTGCCGAAAATCAGCGAATTGATGTACGCGTCGCATTGGAGTTATGGTCAACGATGCGGACTGGGGAGCATTGAGACCGATCTGCTCGTCAACCTGATCCGCAGCGCGGGTGACGCCGCCGGCATCCACGGGGCCAAGATCACCGGGCGCGGCTGCGGCGGCGTCGTCGTCGTGTTCATGGACGCCACCGACAAGGCTCGGGCGGCGTTGGATGAGGCCACCAAGGAATATACCTCGCGCACCGGCCATCACACGTCGTACATCCGCGGCTCGGCGGCAGGGGCCCTCCTCGCCGGCGCCCACCGGTTGTAATCAGCTTTCGCGCTTACGTCATTTGAGACCAACGGCGGGCCAACCGCGTTGGCAACACCCACGCCACGACCGCGACGGCGGCAATCGGTCCCCTGGCCGCCCAGGCAATGCACGTGTCAAACACGACCAGCGACTGGATGAACGTCCGAACCGCGTTCTGAATGCTCGCAGGTTCCGGCCGTCGAATCGCCGCGACGCCTTTGGATACGACAAGCATGAAGAGAATGGCTAGTAGAATGAGATAAGTGTAATGCGGCCGCGGAACCAAAACGCACAGACCGCCAAGCCCGGCCACCGCAAACCCGATTCCGATCGTGCCGATCAACAAACGAGTTCGATGACCACCCTCCGCTTCTTTCCGTGCGAAATAGGTCACGGATGCCACGTACAGGGCGTGGTAGAAGAGTACGGGAATGATGCCGAAGATGGTTCGATACGTCGGGATGACGGTCATGCCCAAGGCGAGGTTCAGCCCTCGACAGGCTCCCATCAACGGCGGGGCGAGGAAGGTGGTCTTGAGCACGGCGTCGTACAGAATGACCGCGACCACGATGCCACCCGCCAGCGCCGCGGCCGCCCCGGACCAAAATGCCGCTACGATCACGCCGACCAGTAACAACGATAAGGCCAGCGCGGCGGCGGTTCCGCGGCTGATCCGCCCGGATGGGATGGGCCGCTCCGGCCGATGGATTGCGTCGCGCTTCGCGTCGCACACGTCATTAAGCGCCACCCCGCCCGCATACAAGCAGGCCGATGCACCCCCCAATAGTGCCAGCGCCTTGGCATCGCTCCACTCCCCACCCATGTACAAGAAGCCCGCAGTCACGTCGGCGATGGCCGTGAACACATTCGGCAGGCGAATCAGCTCCAGGTACGCCCGCGCCTTCGACATCACTAGGACGCCGCCTCGGTCAGAAACTGAAGTGCCTCTCGCCCGGCTCCGTCCGGGTCCGCAAGATAGGGGTACAGCTCGACGGTGATCCAGCCGTCGTATCCAGTGTCTTTAATGGCCCGGAGCACCGCCGGAAAGTCGATCGCCCCGTGCCCCGGCACGAGGTGTTCGTGAACCCGGCTGCCCGCGATGTCTTCAATATGGAAATGCTTAGTCAAATGCTTCAGACGCTGGACGGTGCGGGGAAGGTCGTCCCCCACGCAATAGAAGTGCCCGATGTCAAAGTTCAGGCCGAACATCGGCGACGTGATCCGCTCCGCAAGCGACAGGAATTCGTCCGCGTTCTCGATCAACAATTCCGGCTCCGGCTCCACAAGGAGCATGACGCCTTGCTCTTCGGCGCAGCGCAGCGATTCCGTCAATCCTTCCACGAATCGATCCATCGCCCACTCCCGCGACATGCCGGCGTTCAACGGTCCTCCTGGTTCGGTGGTGATGCACGTCGCCCCAAGCTTGCGGGCCAGACAGAGCGCGGCGTTCGTGTGTTCCACCCGAAGTCGCCGAAAAGCCGCGTCCGGTTCGATCCACGAGGGGTGCCAGAAATCCTGAACCGCGTTCATCATGAACGCGTTGACGTTGGAAACAACAAGGCCGGCGTCTTCGATCGTCCGTCTGATCTCTTCAATCCGCTCAGTGGATGTATCCGCGGGCCAGGCGTGCGGCTCATCGGCCATAATCTCGATCCCCCGATATCCGAGACTCGCCACATGGCTGATGGCTTCCTCGATGGTGAACCGTCTGTAGGCGTTGGAGCTATATGCAAATCGCATGAACCGGCTTTTCCTCAATACTCAATGAGTGAACCCGCGTGATTTCTCGCGCTTCCGAGCCGCGGCCATTCGAGGTGAACCCGCTGCGACATGATCGACCAGCCGATGCCACTGCGTGGCCAGATCATGTTCGTGCACGTCCATCGGGTCCTTGAAGAAAAATGCCAGATACCGCATGGCTCCCGCCCTCCCGGCGCGGCATTCCAATGCCGCCAGCCGCGCCAAATCAATGACCAGTGGGGCGGCCAGGACGGAATCGCTTCCCTGCCACGTAAACTGCATCGACATTTTCGTGCCCAGAAACCCTTCAAAATGGATGAAGTCCCACGCGACCTTCCAATCGTGCAGCGACGGTACATAATCGATCGAAACCAGTGTGGTCGGCTTGCCGCCGGTGATCGCCGCGATGATCCGGTCCTTCGAGCGGATCTTCGATAGCTTCGTCTTGGGGTCGTTCAATATGGCGCCGTCCCGGTTTCCCAGGATGTTCTCGCCCACCCAACTGAGAATCGGCAAGTGCCGCATGGCGAACATCGGCGCCAAGGCGGATTTGACCAGCGTTTCCCCGGTCTTTCCATCCCGCCCCATGTACGGCACGCCGATTTGCTCGGCCCGGGCGCGGATCGCCGGCACGGAAACTCCCAGCGATGGTGTGAAGTTGATGAACGCACACCCAGCCTCAATGGCCGCCAGTGCGTAAAGCGAACTGGTGGGAAGAACCCGCGAACCCGAACGGGCCAGCTCCCGCTGCAAATGAGCAAAGTTGGCGTGCGCGGGCCGGCTCGAAGCGGGCGGCTCACATGATGCAAGATGGACGACCACCACGCAATCGAGCCCGTTCCGCTGTTGAAAGCCTTTGATATCCGCCGAAAGCCGTTCGATGGCCGCCGCCGGACTGCGATCCTTGGGAACGTCGTCGCGATCGGCCAATTGGCGCACCATCGCCCCCGCTCCATATAGCGTTCCCCTGCGAATGTTCCGTTGGAAGCGATGAAGGTCCGGCGTAAGCGCCTTGATCAACGATGCGTCGAACAAATGGGCGCAGCGGTGGATGTGCTGGACAGCCTCGACAAGGGTTTCCCCACGAATCTCATGACCACCGACCACCATCGAATCGCAATCGCACAGGCCGACTGATTCAAACGGTGGAAGGGCGGTAACCAATCCGGCCGGATACGCTCTTCGACGGGCCAGTGCGGCCATTCCCAGGGCCACGGTGCAGCCGACGCCCCCGCAGACCCCGACCATCCACAACCCGATTTTTTCCTTCTTCTTCGCCAAAGCGGTTTTCGTCTCCGATACGTAAGCCCCATCCTAGAGCATGGTTACGAGACACACCAGCGTACCGATGCTACAATCATTGTGGAGCCCGCTAGCGGCTTTGGCCGCGCGGCCCTCCATCTGGGATTTCAGATTTGACATTTGAGATCTGCTTATGCCCCGCGACAGCTTCGGACGGGAGATCAATTACCTCAGAATCTCCGTCATCGACCATTGCAATTTCCGCTGCGTCTACTGCATGCCCCTTCGCGGACTGCAATTTGTTCCCAGCGAAGAGCTGCTCACCGCCGAGGAACTACGGACTGTCGCCCAAGTGGCCGCATCGATCGGATTTCGCAAGATCCGCCTGACGGGGGGCGAGCCCACCCTCCGATCGGACCTTGAAGAGATCGTCGCCGCGATCCGCGCGGTCGACGGCATCCGCGACATTTCCATGACCACAAACGGGGTGCTTCTGCCGAAGATGGCCGCTCCGTTGAAGGCAGCCGGTCTGAACCGAATCAACGTTCACATCGACAGCCTGGATGCCGAACGGCTGCGCCGGGTCATGCGTTTTGGCGTATTGGAGGACATCTGGGCGGGGATCGAGGCAGCCGAGGCCGCCGGCTTTTCGCCGATCAAGCTCAACGCCGTGGTCGTGCGCGAATACAACGAGCAGGATGTCGTCGATCTGGCGCGGCTCACGATCGATCGCGATTGGCATGTCCGCTTCATCGAGCTGATGCCGCTGGGTGGCGGAGAATGTGCCCGGCTGTCGCTGAGCCAGTTCGTCCCCAATGGCGAGACCCGCGGCCGCATCGAAAGCGCCCTCGGTCCGCTGACGCCGCTGCTGACCGAGGATGTTTCCGATGAATCCCGCAACTATCGGCTATCCGGCGCCAAGGGCGTCGTGGGCTTCATTTCACCGGTCAGCGAACCATATTGCGGCACCTGCAACCGGATGCGCTTGACCGCCGACGGGAAGTTCCATTTGTGCTTACTGAACGACGACGAACTCGACGTGAAGCACGCCCTGCGCAACGGCGGAGGCGCAGAAGAGGCCGTCCGCCGCATTCTCCTGCAAGCCATCGCCCACAAACCAACGGGTCACCGGCTCGATGAAGGCGTCTCCACCCGCAAGCGGGCCATGTTCCAGCTCGGCGGCTGAGCGGATTCACCCCAACCCGTCCAAAACTCCCCGCATCTCACTCGCGGTGTGCGAATCCCCGGCCTTCTGCGCCGCCATGATGCCGTTTCGCAGACATTCCCGGGCCTCCGGCACGCGAGTCGCTCCGATCAACGCGTTGGCCTTCTGAAAATACGCCGCCGTGTAAGACGGTTCGAGCGACATGACCCGATCGAATTGGGCCAGCGCTTGATCCGTGAGGCCCTCCTTGCTCAACTCCATGGCCAGGCTGAAGTTGAGGAAGATGTCATCGGGCTCCTTTTCGAGCATCCGCTGAATGGCGTCACGTCTAGGCATAAGCGCTCCTCCTGTGAGCGCCTAACCGGGCCCACCAGCCCTACTGTAGCGCGGACCATCGTCGTGGCAAGCGGGCCGTATCGACTCGTGATTTGAAATGGGCACCGAACCCCGGTAGAATTCTCGGTCGCTTCAGATGGTCCCCTCCGTTGCATGAGGGTCTTTGATCAACCTCGCGTTGGGTCGATGAAGGGGGGTATGAGGGTGGATCGCGTCAGCTTTTGGTCGCGGATCAATGCGTGGCTTCGCGGTAATGACCGCGCCGACGGCCACACTTCGTCTCCGTCCTTCCACGACGCATCAGGTTCCGTTTCGCCCACCATCAAACAGGCAAATGCTCCGTACGGTTTGGCGGCGCCGGGCACGACCTACGGATCGGGCCGGGGCGTGGACGAGCCTCGTCCCGAGAAGACGTCCACCGAGTCACGATTGACCCAACTGGTGGAGTCGATTCAGGAGAACCTCCGGGCCCAGGTTCAAGGGTCGGACGTGTTGGTCGGTTCCCTGGACCGTCTGGCCGAAGGGCTTGAGCGGTTGCCCGAATTCGCCAAAGCCGAAGCCGGTGTTCTCGAAAAAGTCGCCGCCGATGTCTCCGCGGGAGCTGGCGGAGTCAAGCGGCTCGAAGCCGTTCTCTCGCAATGGCCGCAGATTGTCGATTCGCAGCGCGAGGCCTTCGTCATGCTCACCCGCGAGCTGGAGCGGACCCGCCAAAGCCATGAAAAAGTGGTGACGGCACTTGACACTCTTCAACAGAGTGTGACCCGGTCCATTTCCACCTCCGAACAGGCGTCAACGGCCTTGCGGGACCTGCGGACCGAAGGCACCCGCCGAGAGGAAAAACTGGAACGGCTCGCGGGAGAGTTGTCACAGCGCCTATATTGGTGCGCCGGCGTCGGGGTCGGCGTCGCGGCCCTGGCCATCATTCTGGCACTGGTGGCCCTTTTTCGTTCCTGAAAACATCCGCGCTGCCGCGCGGCTCGGAGCCAATCTTGAGCGAGCAACTTCCACCCCCCAAGGACGCGATCGAGCAATTACTCGTCAGCATGTCGCAGTTTGATGCCTCCGACCTTCACTTGAAGGTCGGCTACGCACCGTACTATCGAATCGCCGGCGTGCTGCGCAAGACGCACATGGCCCCTTTGCCCGATCGGGCGTACGTCGAGGGCATGTTGGAGGAGCTTCTGCCGCCGACCCGTCGGGCTGAGTTCGATGCCCACGGAGCCCTCGATTTTTCCGCCCGCGGCAGCACCGGCGACCGCTACCGGATCAACATGTTCCGTTCCACGGGCGAGGTTCACGCTTCGATCCGCCGGGTCAAGAGCAAAATCCCGGCGTTTGAGGATTTGCACCTGCCGCCCATCTACGAACAGGTGATCACCAAGAACCAAGACGGGCTGGTCCTGGTCAGCGGCGTCACCGGATCGGGCAAGAGCAGCACGCTGGCGGCCATGGTGGACTACATCAATTCGACGCGAAGCCTGCACATCGTCACCATCGAGGACCCCATCGAATTCCTTTTCAAGCCGAAGAAGTCGATCATCTCCCAGCGGGAGATCGGCGTGGACGTCCGCGATTTCCACGAGGCCCTTCGCCACGTCGTTCGTCAGGACCCGGACTGCATCCTCATCGGCGAGATGCGCGACCGCGAAACGATGGGTGCCGCCCTGCAAGCCGCCGAAACCGGGCACCTGGTCCTCGGCTCGGTCCACGTCGCCGACGTTCAACAGACCTTCGCCCGCATTCTGGAGTTTTTTCCGAGAACGGAGCACCAGTTCATCCGCTCGTCCCTGGCCAACAGCCTCCGGGCGATCATGTGTCAGCGCCTCGTACCCGGAATCGCGGAGGGCACCCGCTTCCCCGCGACGGAGGTCCTGCTCAACAACACCGTGGTCAAGGACAAAATCGTCCGCGAGGAGGACGACGACATCCCCGCGATTATCGCCCAGTCCGAGGCCGACGGCATGCATTCGTTCACCAAGTCGCTGTGCGAATTGATCGAGACCGACAAGGTCTACTTCGACACGGCCATGGAGCACGCGCCAAGCCGCGAGGCCCTGACCTCGGCGGTAAAGGGGATCAAGACGTCGTCACAAGGGCTCGTTGGCCGAACCCGAACGGGTAGGGCATGAAACTAGTGTGCCACTGCTCTTGAGCAGTGGAATTGGTTTGGTAGGGTAGCTCGATTACCTGCACTACGCTCACTCCGCCCCCGCGTTTTCGTGCTCGCAAAACGCTTCCGGCAGGTAATCAATGATATCCAACGCGGTCATCGAGCAGCGGCCCAACTCCTCCGCCGCGAAATCTCCGGCCAGGCCATGCAGGTATACCCCCAAAATCGCCGCCTCCAGCAATGCCATCCGCTGACCGATCAGGGCCGCGATGATCCCCGTGAGCACGTCCCCCGTCCCCCCAGTGGCCATGCCCGAATTCCCCGTCTCATTGACGTAGAGCCTCGTGCCGTCGGTCACTACCGTTCCACGCCCCTTGAGCACCACCGTGCCGCCGACCTTCTCGACAAGCGTGTACGCGGCGTCGCGCCGAGCGGTGGCCACGTCGCCGGTAGGAGGGGTGGCGCCATGCGCCGCCAAGAGCCGCCGCAACTCACCCGGATGCGGCGTCAAAACCGTGTGACCCGGATGGGGAATGACAACCTGTGGCACTTCGGCCAGGCGGTTCAATCCGTCGGCATCGACCACCACCTGACCGCCAAAACCATTGAGAAATGCCAGGATTTCCTTCGACTCAAGTGACTGACCCAAGCCCGGACCGATGGCCACCACGTCGGCGTTGAATTCCTCCGCCGCGCGGAGCAATCCCTCCGCAGTCGTCGGCAGCAAGCGCATCGTCGCGCAAGGCGTAAGCACGGCGACCGGCATCAGCAATCGATCGGGCACCAGGATCTGCACGAGGCCCGCCCCCGCCCGAAAGGCGGCGTTGGCCACCAGCGCCGGAGCACCGGCCATAGCCACTTCGTGAAAACTACCCCCGACGATCATCACCCGCCCGACGTCGCCCTTATGAGCATCGTCGCGCCGCGTGGGCAAAGGCCCGATCTCCCGCGTGATGGTCACCTTGCCGTTCATCAGATCGATCCGTGATCGGAAATCAACGATCCCGCGAACCGCTCATTCGGTTAATCAGCGCCGCCGCGAACCCCGCACCAAACCCATTGTCGATGTTCACCACCGTCACGCCCGCCGCACAACTATTCAACATGGCCAGCAGCGCCGCCAACCCGTGAAAGCTCGCTCCATAGCCCACGCTGGTCGGCACCGCGATCACCGGACAGCTCACCAGCCCCCCGACGACGCTCGGCAGCGCCCCCTCCATCCCGGCCACGACAACGGCCACACTCGCCGCCTGTAACGCCTCGGAATGGGCCAAAAGCCGATGAATTCCGGCCACACCCACGTCGTAGAAGCTGGCCGTCGTCTGATCCATCATTTCCGCGGTGATCCGGGCCTCCTCCGCGATCGGTAGGTCGCTCGTCCCCGCGCATACGATGGCGATCGTGCCCGCTGACGGCCGTGCCGCCTGCTGTCGCAACGTCATCAGCCGGCCGATCTCATGGTACTCCAGACGTGAATCGATGGATCGGACGGCGTCGAAGACACCCCGCTCCGCCCGCGTGGCCAGGATGTTGTGCCCGGCGCCGATGCACCGTTCGAGAATCGCCCTGATTTGCGCCGCCGTCTTTCCCTCGCAGTAAACAACTTCCGGGAACCCGCAGCGGATGGCTCGATGATGATCGACCTTGGCGAACCCGAGGTCCTCGAAGGGCATGTGGCGAAGGCGGCTGACGGCCTCGTCAATCGATTGGCCCCCGTCCCGCACGGCTTCCAAAAGCGCTCGCAGCCGCTGCTCGGTCATGACCCCCATCGTAGCGCCGCCACAGATTCCGGGCAAATGCCGGACTGAGGAGGTATTGGCATCGTTTGCCAGCAAACAGAGCCGCGACCGTCAGGGAGCGGGCCTTTTCAACTCCGCGAACGTCAAGACCGCTTGCTCACGCGAGCTACGCCGCGAACTTCTTAGGCACGACATCGCTCCGAAGGAACGAAGGGCTGTAGCCACGGCTGGAGCGCCGGTCGCCGCGGCGACCAAGCGCAACCCGTGGAAGCCGGATCCTCATTTCCATTCCCGCCCTGGAGGGGCGGAGGGAATTCGCCGCGTATGCAGGCCGGTTCATTCGATACAAGTATCGACTAAGCGGTCCTTCTAGCCCGCGCGCCATCCCCCTGCTATCTTATTCACACGATTGAATGGGTTTCCGATTTACTGTCCGTGGATATTTGCCGGGCCAAAGCTATGAAAACAAATAACTTTTCTTCGCGTCGTCTGTTCGCATCGGCGGCAATCGCTTGGGTTGCCTTCGTTTCACTCAACCCTCTGACCGCCGCCGAACCCAAAGGCTCCGGAATCGATCCCTTCATCAAGATCCGCTGGCCACGCGCCGCGCGATTGGCCGCCGATCAAACCCTTTACTTCGTCCACGACCCCGACGGGATCTCCCAACTCTACAAAGTTGCGCCCGGAAAAACGCAAAAAGATGCCGAGAAGCTCACCCAGTTCGTGGACGGCATCTCCAGCTATGCCCTCAGCGAGGACGGAGCGTGGATCGCCATTACCGCCGCCCGCGGCGGGAGCGAACAGACCGCCCTCTATCTGATGGACACCGCCACCGGCACCTTGAGCACGCTTTTCGAAAACCCATCCATGGTCTACGAGGACGTCGTATGGCGGCGCGATTCGCAGGCCTTCGCCTTCCGCGCCAACGACGAATCTCCGGCCGACTTCCATCTCCACCTCTACGACGTGAAGAACCGCACCTCCAGAAAAATCCTGTCCGCCAAAGGCTCCAACGGCCCCGCCGATTTCAATCGCGACGGCACCAAGCTCGTCTTCGAGCGCTATCATTCCGCTTCCTACACCCAGTTGTTCGAGCTCGATCTCGCCAGTGCCGGGGAACCGCGCGAGCTCACCCCGGAAGGTGAGCAATGGACCTTTGAACCGGTCGGCTACGTCAACAACGATCGTGAGTTCCTCGTCAACTCCAACTACCAGCGCGACCTGATGACCATCTTCTCGCTCGACGTGGCCACCAAAAAACTCACGCCGGTCTTGAGCGATCTGGAAGGCCGCGAGATCGATGGCGCGGCCCTCAACTTCGAACGCACCGTGGCCGCCGTCGTGGTGAACGAGGACGGTTACGCGACGCTGCATGTGCGCCAAGCCAACGGCTTCGCTCCGCTGCCGACGCCCAAGCTCGAACGCGGCATGGTGGGCAACATCAGCTTCCGTGGCCGGACCATGTTGTATTCGCTGGACAACGCCAATACGCCCGGCGTCGTCTTCCGCTGGGACATGAGCAATCCGGGTGCAACCGGCGAGCCGATCACCGTTGCCGACACGCAAGGGATCGACGTCTCGAAGTTCCGGCTGCCGGAGCTCGTTCAATATCCGTCGTTCGACGGCAAGAAAATCCCGGCGTTTCTCTATCTGCCCGCCGACTATCAGAAGGGCAAGAAGATTCCTTTCCTCGTGCAATACCACGGCGGTCCGGAGTCACAGTTCCGCCCATCGTTCAACCGCTCGTTCCAATACTTCATTTCCCGCGGCTACGGCGTGATGGCCCCGAACGTCCGCGGCTCCAGCGGATACGGCAAGGCCTACATTGAGGCCGACAACTACAAGGAGCGAATCAAGAGCGTCAAGGACGGCATCTGGGCCGCTAAATACCTCGTCGACCAGGGTTACAGCGAGCCCAAGCGAATCGCCGCGTGGGGCGGCAGCTATGGCGGCTTCATGACCATGGCCACCATTACTGAAGCGCCGGAATTCTTCGGCGCCGCCTGCAACGTCGTCGGCATCGTGAACTTCGAGACGTTTCTCAAGGAAACCAAGGCGTACCGCCGGGCGTTACGCGAGGCGGAATACGGGCCGCTCTCCGACCCGGAATTCCTCAAGTCCATCTCGCCGATCTACAAGGCGGACAGGATCGAAACGCCGCTGATGATCGCCCACGGCCTCAACGACCCGCGCGTCCCCATCGGCGAGGCCATGCAGATCGCCGTGGCCATGAAGAAGCGCGGCGTGGACGTCGAGGAATTGTACTTCCCCGACGAGGGGCACGGTTTCGCCAAGGAAGAGAACCGTCTACTGTATTATCAACAACTGGCCGAGTTCCTTGACCGGCATCTCATGCCGCCGACAAAGGCCCCGAAAGCCGACCCGGCCAAGAAGACCGAGAAGGACAATACCTGACAGGATGAGGAAGCCTGGCGTATTCACGGTACTGTCAAGTTTGAGTCCGATACCGCGCCCGCCAGGAAGCGGGCTATTTGCTTAATAGGTAACGCCGCCGCCTACCCGACGCAGGCAGCCTGAAAGGCTGCTCGAAAATAGCCGTGGGCAAGCGCAGCGCCGCCCACGGTATCCGGGCAAAAACCGATCCGACCCTGAAAGGGTCGTCTGACTCCACATCAAACCGGGAAGGTCGTTGACGTAACTCGCCCACGCAAATGACCCACTTGCTACGGCAGACACGCAGCCCGCTTGGCGGCACTGGCAGTCCTGTCCAAACTTGATGAGATCGTTTTCAAGCGTTTTTCGTGTCTCGCAAAAGCCCGAACAATTCGCGGTTTCCACCCTGTCCGCGGATCGGACTGGCGCAAGTCCCTTGAATTTCCCATCCATTTTGCGTAATCGCATTCAACACCCTGGCGTTGACTTCGTCGAACCGATCGTCCGGCAGAACGCCATTCCTGAGGATTTCCAAGGGCGCCTCATAATGCGGCTTGATCAAAGTGACCACATGGCCGGCGGGCCGCAGCATGGTTCGCGCCGCCGGTAGGATCGCGGCTTGCCGCGTCCAGCCGACGTCAATCGTGATCAAATCAACGAGTTCCGGCAGCCTTGCGTGAAGCGCGTTGGTTCGTTCGTGCGCGATGACCCGCGGATCTTTCCGGAGCTTCCACGCCAAAATGCCATAGGCGGTGTCGACGGAATGAACCCGCGCGGTTTCGCGCTGAAGCAGACAATCGACGAAGCCGCCGACGTGACTCCCCAGATCGGCGCAGACCAGGCCCGAAACATCAAGGCCGAAATGTTCCAACGCAGCCCACAGCTTCTCGCCGCCGCGCGAGACGAAACGCTGCGCCTCGGAATGGCTCATGGAGAAAGGTCGGTGAAACGCCTGCCGCTGCCCCGCGCCAAGCGGACGTTTGTCATACCTTCTTGCCGGCCAGCGCCGCGTTCAATCGCTTGGCCAGGCGCGATTTGCGACGGGCCGCGGTGTTGCGGTGGAGGGTTCCTTTCGCCGCGACCTGATCGAGCTTCTTGGTCACCTTCTGAAGTTGGTCCTTGGCCACCTGCAAGTTGCCGTCATGAATGGCGTCCAATAGCCGCCGCGTCTCCGCCTTGACCACCGACTTTCGGGCCTTGTTGGCCTGCCGGTTCTTCTCGTTCTGTCTAATCCGTTTTTCCGACGATGCAAGATTCGCCACCGCTCATGTCTCCGCTGGTTACGTATGACCGCCGCCGCCCGCTGAGGTCGAATCGCCGGGCTAAACCGGCCATATTAGTTCTTGGTGCCCAAGGCGTCCAGTCTGGCCCGAACGTCCCGGTAGTTATAGTCAAACTGAAGCAATTCGCCGTACGTCTTCCTCGCCGAACCTAGGTCGCCCATTTCCTCCTGACATCGTCCCAGCCAATACCGCATGGTTTTGGCGAGGTCGTCATCGGTGAATTCGTACTGTTGAACCGCCTCTTCCAGGGTGGCGATCCCCTGCGAATAGTAGCCCTTTCGGAAGAAGCAGCGGCCCAGGTACATTCCGCAGGCCGCCCGGTTCTTGGGGTCCGCTCGAGCGCTTTGAAAGAGCGGAATGGCGTCGTCGAAGCGCCCGGCGTTGAAATAGCGCACCCCCAACTCGAACTTGAGTCGCAGGTCCGTCGGATACCTGGACACCCGGTCCTTGTAGACGGTCAACTCGTATCGTAACTGGGCGACCTTGGCCTCTTTGACCGCGTCCGGATTGCTGCCCTTGGCGGCCTCGCGCACTTCGCGGCCGAGCTGCTTCATGCGGATGTCATCCGCCATTTGTTTCCAGCGATAATCCTCGGTGCGCCTGTATTCGTTGACCAGGAGGCCGATGGCCTTCGTTTCATCCTCGGACCGCTCGCGGCGGCACATCATCTCCACGAGATTCTTCAGCTTCGCCGGTACGTTCGGATTGGCCCGGTAGTCCTCCTCCGCCCGCACCACCAGCTCATCTACGCGCTCGTCGCTTTGGACCGATCGATCCTTATCGTGCCGATCGCGCTGCTCGTCAGCATCCGACAAGCTGTCGCGGTATGAGTCACTGTCCTGATATTTGCCTTTGAGGATGGTGAGCTTGGTGGAGAGGCTGCGCATCGCGTTCTCGGCGGTATCGTCCCTGGCGAATTTCCGTGTCCAGCTTTTCAACACCGCCACGCCCATTTGATAGGCGTCAACGCCCAAGGACGCCTCGCCCCTGGCCGCCGCCCGCGTCCCCAGCTCTTCCAACAATTCGGTGAGGGCCTGGTATTGCTTGGCGGAGGTCTTGGGGTTGGAGTCCAATGCCTTATGAAGGATCCCCGCGGCCCATTTCGCCGCATCTTCCGCCCGCAACCGGCTGGCGCTGCGGGCAGTTCCTTCGATGTAACTTAGGTTGTCGGGATCCTGGCCAAACAACCAGAGGGAATTGACGAACGCCTGCTTGGCGTTCTTGTCGCTCATCGACCGCTTCATCGTGTCTTTCAGGCCGGGTTTCTTGCCGCCGCTCTGTTTGCGGGCGACGGCGCAGCCGTGGAGCGGCTTACAGGCCTCCTCCACGGCGTCCGGCCAGAATTCCAAACCGTTAACGTAGTACTCGACGGCGTAGTCGAATTGCCGCTTGTCGCCCAACTCACGGGCGCGGACGAACCACTTCTTGGCCTTGACCTTGTCCTCGTCACTGATCGTGAGGCGAGCGTTGGAATCGGCGGGGGCGTCCGGGGTTTCGCCTTTGTTCTTCTTCAGCATGAACGGTTCTGTGAGTCGGTGCCCGCTTTAGAGGCTTGGCGATGGTCCGCGATCATCGACCGATCAAGAAGGCAAGGCCCGCTCTGGTAAAATCGGAACGGCCGGATGACTTAGAGCGGATGGCCCGGCCGCGTCGTTTGTTCCGCCCAGGAACTTTACAATTCAAAGCCTCGGAATAGTATCCCGGGCGGGTAAAGTGTCAAGGTTTCGGGTACTCAGACGCCGTGCCGATTGATTGGTCCAACCTGCGCATCGTCTGCTATCCCGACCCGGTCCTCAAGAAGACCGCCGCGAAGGTGGATGAGTTCGGCCCGCAAGTCGACGCCCTCGCTCGGCGGATGTTGGAACTCATGCGCCAGGCGGAGGGAGTGGGGTTGGCCGCGCCGCAGGTCGGACTAGGCCGCCGTCTATTTGTGTGTAACGTCACCGGCGAGCCGAAGGATGACCAGATATTCGTCAACCCGCGATTTCTGGAACTCTCCGGCGCCGAGGAGAAGGCCGAGGGCTGTCTCTCCATCCCAGGCGCCTCGGTGACCACGCGCCGGGCCACCCACGCGATCATTGAGGCGTTCACTCCGACGGGCGAGCGTTTCGAACGCGCCGGAGAAGGTCTGCTCGCCCGGGCCTGGCAGCACGAGGTCGACCATCTCGACGGACGGTTGATCATCGATTCGATGTCATCCACCGACGAGATCGCCAACCGCCGGGCCATTAAGCAGTTGCGTGACGACTACGCTCGAAGGCGATGAGCCGCACTCCTATGATAAACCATTCCGCGCGTGCCGCACTCCTGTCCGATCCGCGAACTCGTGAGAAGCGAGCCCCGGCGTGCTTGCTGCATGAGCTTCCGCTTCCCGATCTGGAGCCCGATTCCGCCCTGCTCAAAGTCGAGCTGAGCGAGGTCTGCGGCACCGACGTTCACCTCCGCGACGGCCGTCTCGCCGGCGTGCCCTACCCGATCATTCCAGGCCACGTATCCGTCGGCTCACTCGAACGTATCCGGGGGCGGGTGACGGACATTGCCGGTCAAACCCTCAACGAGGGAGACCGGGTCACGTTCCTGGACGTTCACAAAACGTGTCATTCCTGCTGGTACTGTCTGGTGGCCAAGGCTTCCACCCGATGCCCGTCCCGCAAGGTCTACGGCATTACGTACGGCGTCGCGGACGGTTTGACCGGCGGTTGGAGTCAGTACATCGACCTCAAGCCTGGTACCCGGCTCATCCCCATGGACGGCGTCGATAGCGAACTGTACATGGCCGGTGGCTGCTCGTTGCCGACGGCTCTCCATGCCGTGGAGCGGGCGGAAGTCGCCATCGGCGATTCCGTGCTGGTGCTTGGTTCAGGACCGGTCGGGCTTTCTGCAATCGCGTTCGCCACGCTGCGCGGGGCGCGACGCGTGTTGTGCATCGGGGCGCCCGATGAACGGCTCACGATTGCCCGCAAAATGGGCGCCGAGGAAACGACCAACTTCACGCGGCTCACCGAGCCGCAGCGGGACGAATGGGTTCGATCTCACACCGGCGGGCATGGAGCCGACGTGACCATCGAGTGTACCGGAGTCCCCGCCGCAGTCACCCAGGCCATGCAGTTCACCCGTGACGCGGGCCGCGTGGTGGTCGTCGGCCAATACACGGACCACGGACTCGCGTCATTCAATCCGCACACCGACCTGAATCGAAAGCATCTGGACATTCGCGGATGTTGGGGTTCGGATTATTCCCACTTTCATCGCGCGGTGGATATGCTGAGGGTCCCCGCCGCGGCCCGGCTCTGGTCCGCGATCCGGCTCAAGAGGTACTCGCTTTCACAGGTCAATGAGGCGCTCGAAGACGTCGCCGCCGCCCGCTCCATCAAGGCCCTGATTGACCCAACCGTGTGACCTTGGGTGATACCGTTCAGACGAAGCGCTCCCGTCCCGCCAGTTGATCCGCCAGCCGAGTGGGTTCGGGCAGCCGATATTGAGTGCAACATCGTTGCACGAGTGCGCAAGCCGCCCCCAACCCGATTTGGTGTCCCACGCTCACGTACACCGGTTTGACACCGTCGCGGGTCCGCAGCACCGTCCCAATCCGATCACCCCGGTCCAGAAGTGCGGTCATGGAGCCGCGCGATGAACGCGGTTCCTCGTATTCCCCTACCAGCAGACTCTTCGCGCAGCCGATACTTGGCCGATCGATCCAAACACCCACGTGCGATGCCAGACCGAATCGGCGCGGATGGGCATAACCCTGCCCGTCGAAAATGAATACGTCGGGATGGCTGCGGAGCCCTCGGATGGCCTGTAACAAAGCCGGTGCCTCGCGAAAGGTTAACAGTCCCGGTACATAGGGAAACCGTACGACCCGGCGAACGATGCGCTGCTCGACGACCCGGCGCTCCGCCACGTCCCAGACCACGACCGCCGCGATGCACCGGGCGCGATCCGGTGAAAATGCGGCGTCCGCACCGGCCACCAGGCGTGCCTCGCCAATGCCGCCTTCACGGACCACCCGCGGGGCCAGCCAGCGTTGAATCTCCACGGCTCTTTTCGGCGAGACGGACCAGGAATGAAGCGGGCTAGGCAGTTTCAAGCGATCAGGCTCAACGCATGATGCGTCGGCGACGCTGCTCGGGACGCGAGAACATCATTGACCCGAAGTGGCCATCAACTCGCTTCGATCACCCAGCGTCACGGTGGTCCGTCGTTTGACGTCGCGCCGCAGATAGACGATTTCCACTTCGCTGCCCACCGGGGTGTATTGCACGAGTCGCACCAGATGATCGGACCCATCGACCGGAACGCCGTTGAATTCGACAATCACGTCCCGCGGAGAAAGACCGGCGCGAGCCGCCGGACAATGCGGCGTCGGTATCTTCGACACCTGCGCCCCCCGGGCAGAAGCGGAGTCCAGCACCCGCCGAGACGTCGTCGGTTCAACGTCATTGACCTCGATCCCCAGAAAGCCGTAGCGCACAACTTCGCCGGTCTTCAGGGTTTCCAGGACGCGTTGCGTATTCCGATCGATCGGAATGGCAAAGCCGTGCCCCTCGCTGACGCCGGTGCTGGTTTCGATGGCCGTGACCACGCCGATGACTTCACCGGCGATGTTGAACAGCGGCCCGCCGCTGTTTCCCGGATTGATCGTCGCTGACGTCTCAATCAGGTTCCCATAGTAATGATTCGTCGTATCCGGAGTCAGCCGGTGGGTCATCTGGCGCCCCAGAGCGCTGACCACCCCATAGGTGACCGACGACCGCCCATAGTTGTCAAAAGCCATCCCGAACGGGTTCCCGCAGGCGAACGACCACTGGTTCACTCGCACGTCGGCCAAGTCCCCCCACCGCACCGCGGGCAAACCCTCGGCGTCGATCTTCAGCACGGCCAGGTCCGACCGGGCATCCGATTGACGCAAGGTGGCGTCATAGCTCAGCCCATTGTGCAACACCACGGCGATCAGGTCCGCGCCGTCGATCACGTGATGATTGGTGGCGATATAACCGGCGGGATCGATCACGAAACCGCTGCCCTGGCTGATCGGAAGCTTGACTTGGGCGGGTTCATCGCGTCCGGTCGGATGGATTTGGTAGCAACGGATGGAAACCACGCTCGGCCGCACGGCGTCCCCTAATTCGACAAACGCCTGCTCCAGCGCCTTCAGGTCGGCGAGCTCATATTTGGGCGGAGGACCCGCCCAAAGGACGGCGCCCCACGACAACCCGCCGAGGCATAGGGCGGACGCAAGGATCGAACGAACGGACGCATGTCGGCCAGCTACATTTCCCCGGAACATCGACAATCTCTCCTGACGATTGCGGTCCACGCACCGTTGCGGGTATGAGCCATTATATCCGCCATGTCGGTCCGGAGAGAATAAAGTAATGAGAAAAAGGGACGGCGGCTCCCGTGTTTTTCGGTCGGAAAAGCGGGCCCGAAACGTCGGTGGACGATCCCGAGCCGCGGACTTCAGTCCGCGACCTCCGTCGCTCCGAAGGAGCGAAGGGCTGTAGTCACGGGTGGAGCGCCGCCCGCCGATCGGCGGGCAAGCGAAACCCGTGGTAGTTGGATCCTCATTTCGGCCCGCCCCGGTGCAGGGGCGGAGGAAGAACGTCGACGCCAAACACATCCCGCTCCGAAGGAGCGAGTGCAGCGCCGCCGCCCGTGGTCACCCGCTTAGGGAATCATTCCTCGCGAAAGGATTTGGCAGCGAGAGAAAAGCCGTCTAGTCCAGGACGTGTTCTTTGATCTTGCGTAACGCGTCGCACTCGAGCTGACGGACGCGTTCCCGCGTCAGGTGGATCTTGACCCCAATTTCCTTGAGGGTCATCGGCTCCTTGCCGTCCAGCCCATAGCGCATCCGTAGAATGGTCGCTTCGCGGTCGTCGAGGTCTTCGAGAAGATCAATGATCTTGACCGTCTCCGCCTCATTCTGAAGGGTGTCTTCGGGACGGGGAGTGCGGCGGTCGGCCAGGGCCTCGGTAATGCTCTGCCCGCTCGATCCGTCCGTGTCATGGGCCGGCGACGAGACCGCTTTGACCGCGTCGCGGATGTGATTGATCTTGCTTTCAGTCATCTCCAACCGCGCAGCCAGCTCCTGCGTCGTGGGGATCCGCCCTTCAGTCTCCAGAAACTGTTCATGGGCCTCGCGGAAGCGGGATATCATCTCCACCATGTAGGCCGGGATGTGAATGGGCTTGTCGCCGTTGATCAGGCTCCGCTTGATCGCCTGCTTGATCCACCACGAGGCGTAGGTGCTGAACCGCGTGTTCTGATCGGGATCAAACCCCTCCACGGCCCGGATCAGCCCCAGGTTGCCTTCGTTGATCAGATCATTCAGCGGCACCCCGCGCTTGGCATATTTCTTGGCGATGTTGACCACCAACCGAAGGTTGGACTTCACCATCTTCTCACGGGCCAAGGCCGCGTCGCGCTCCGCGTGTTCCCGATCGGAAATGGAGATTTGCCCAGCCGCGAACTGTTCCGCGACCTCCTGACCCCGGCGCACCGTCCGAGATAGATCCTTCTCCTCCTCGGCCGTGAGCAGGGGGGCTTCATTGATTTGCCTTAGATAGACCCGAAGGCCGGTGTCGACTGCGATGATTTCACCCTCCACCCCCCCAAGGATGTTGCCGTGCGAGCGGCCGCCGGTTCGAGGTTGACCGGCCGGCTCTGGCGGTCCCGACCCACGCTTTGCCGAATGTCACGGGAACGACCGACCCTTGCGAGTCTAAGATTCCTCGGTCGGCTGGTCCCCGAGGTTTTCGGGGGCTGGCTCGGAAGATTCCTCCGTCGTGGCGTCGGCTTTGCGACCCTGGCGGCCCCGTCCACCGCCTTCCAGCCCCCCGCGGCGCTGCCGCGGGGCGTCCTCGGCGGACTCCGCCTCTTGCTCGACGGACCATTCCGCACGCTTCTTGGATAGTCCGATTTTACGCTCGACAGAGTCGACGCGCAGAATCTTCACGAGGATTTTATCCCCGATTTTGACCTCGGCGTGCGGATCTTCCACTTTATGATCGGCCAATTCGCTGACGTGCAGTAGACCTTCGAGGTCCTCCTCCAGCTCGACGAAGACCCCGAAGTTGGTGATTTTGGTAACCGTCCCCTCGACGATCTGCCCCGGAATGTAGTTTTCGGGCACCGCGCGGGCCCACGGATCCTCGTGCAATTGCTTGAGTCCCAGGGCGATTCGCTGCCGGTCCTGCTCGACCTTGAGCACCACGCACTCGATTTCGTCGTTTTTCTTGAGGACCTCGGACGGGTGCCCGATCTTCTTGGTCCAGCTCATGTCGGACACGTGGAGCAAACCGTCGATGCCCTCCTCGATCTCGACAAATGCCCCATAATTGGTGAGGTTCCGCACCCGGCCCTTGATCCGCGTATTGGGCGGATACTTCTCCGCCACGTGCATCCACGGGTTTTCCTGCGTTTGCTTGACCCCCAACGAGATTTCCTGCTTGCCCTTGTTGATGTCCAGTACAACGACGTCAACCACGTCGCCGACGGAGAGAATCTCCGACGGGTGGTTGATTCGCCGCGTCCAACTCATCTCGCTGATATGCACCAGGCCCTCGACGCCGGCCTCCAACTTGACGAAGGCCCCGTAGTTCATGATGTTGACCACTTCACCCTTGAGGCGCGTCCCCACCGGGTAGCGCTGTTCGATTTCATCCCACGGGTTCACCTTGAGCTGCTTGAGCCCAAGGGCGATCTTCTCCTTATCCCGGTCGATGTTCAGGATCTTGATCTCGATCTCCTCATCGATCCGAAGGATCTCCGATGGGTGACCGATCCGGTCCCAGCTCATGTCGGTAATGTGCAAGAGCCCATCGATGCCCCCCAGGTCCACGAACGCCCCGAAGTCGGCCAGGTTCTTGACCAGCCCCTTGCGGACTTGCCCGATTTCCAACTCCGACATCAGCCGTTCCTTGGCCGTGTACCGTTCTTCCTCGATCAGCTTCCGCCGCGACACCACGATGTTGCGCCGCTCGGTGTCTATTTTCAGGATCGTGGCACGCAAGGTCTGCCCGATGAACTCGCCGATGTCGCCCGGCCGGCGGATATCCACTTGCGACGCGGGGAGGAACACCGGATATCCGATGTCGATGAGCAGGCCGCCTTTGATCTTGCGCATGACGCGGCCTTCGATCACGTCGCCCTCGTTCCGCGTGCTAATGATCTTCTGCCAGTTGATCAGCCGGTCGGCCTTGCGCTTGGATAACAGGATGTGACCACTGTCGGATTCGACCGCGTCCAGCCAGACCTGCACCTCGTCGCCAACCTCGGGAAGGACGCCGTCCTCCCACTCCTCGGCCGGAATCAAGCCCTCGCTCTTCAAGCCCACGTCCACGACGATATCGTCACCCGCGCGGCTCACGACGTGACCCGTGAGGATCGATCCGGCTCGGAACTCATCCTTTGGTTCGCCGACCGTACCAACGGCCTCGGCCGGGCTCTGGCCAGCGAAAATCGCATCCAATTCGGCGTCGATGCCGCTTCCCACGACATCCAGGTCGGCAATGAGGTTGTAATCTACCATCGGTTCCTTCGCTTACGCCTCCACCCAATGACCACCCTTTCGGGGCGACCGAGGCGTTCCTTCTTTGGGCGTTTCCGCGATCGATTGCCCAATCGCCGGGTCAAGCCCATCGTACATAACAAGGTCGATCAACGCCGAGAACGCGGACCGCCCGCGTTCTTCCTTTCGACGTGATCCGCTGTTTGACGCGTGCGGGGCATTAGCAAATGCTGACGCGATGCGTGCCGCGGCGGCGCTTCCGATTGAGAAGCTTCCGTCCGCCATGCCGCTTCATTCGGGCCCGAAAACCCTGTTTCCTGGCCCGCTTGATCTTGCTGATTCTTCTTGGATAGTGCATACCTGTTCCCTCGTCGAACGTCTCCCGAGCGGACGACGCCATTCCTGGCAGAGGCCCCTCTCACATCAAATCGACTCAAGCCCGGCGAGCATAACAAATAGCCTCAAACCCCTCAAGACCTGGCCTGCTGCTACAAGTCCGTGACAGCTTGGGCGTCACGATCCGAACATCCTGTGCGGGGGGGCCCCCGGCACGGACCGTCAGCCGAAGGCGTTATGTACCCCTAGCTAGCCCAGGGTTGCCGCGCAGTGGCTACCCTGGGATGGCGTGCGTCAAAAAGGGCACAACCCTGAAGGGGTTGCGGCCCCGGAGGCCATCAGGACCCGACCTGACCGCAACAACCCCCTTTACCGCCGCTTCCAACGATTGTTACGCCGATCGGGCCGTGGGGGCGATGACGCCCTCGGTGGGGGATGAGGCGGTCGCGTACAACTTCTTGGGTATCCGGCCGGATAGGTATGCAAGCCGCCCCGCCTGAACCGCGTGCGACATCGCCCTGGCCATGCCAATCGGGTCCTTCGCGCCGGCCACTCCGGTGTTGAGGAGGACGCCGTCGGCCCCGAGCTCCATGGCAATGGTCACGTCGGAGGCGGTGCCGACACCGGCGTCGACGATGACCGGGTAATTGGGGTCACCATCCTTGAGGTATTCGAGGCAGATGCGGATGTTGTTGGGGTTGAGGATGCCCTGCCCACTGCCGATGGGCGAGCCGAGCGGCATGACGCTGGTGGCGCCGGCGTCCTTCAACTTTCGCGCGGTGATCGGGTCATCGTTGGTGTAGGCGAGGACTTCAAAGCCGGCGGTCACCAGCTCGCACGTCGCTTCGTACGTTCCCATCGGATCGGGCAGGAGCGTTTTCTTATCCGCGAGGACTTCGAGCTTGACCCATTTCGCGCCGGGGTTGCCGAGACCTTCAAGCAACTCGCGGCTGAGCTTCGCCGAGCGGATTGCGTCTTTGGCGTTGAAGCAGCCGGCCGTGTTCGGCAACACGGTGTATCGTGAAAGGTCCAGGTGATCGAGGATGTTGTCGGGCTTGGTGCCACCTTGTGGCGTCAGGACGTCACGACGCACGGCCACGGTGACGACTTCGCAGTCGGAGGCGGCCAGGGCGGCGTCCATGAGATCGTAGGTCGCGTATTTGCCCGTGCCCAGGAAGAGCCGCGAGGTGAACTCGAACGAGCCGACGCGATAGCGATCCGGGAACATCATCCGCCTCCCACGAAGGTGACGATTTCAATGCGATCGCCGTCGTCGATTCGGCGATCCGGAAACATGCGCCGCGGCACGAGGTCCTCGTTGATCTCTACGGCCACGCGAACCGGTTCGAGCTTCAGTTGAGCCAACAGGTCAGCGACGGTGGCGCCCGATTCGGCGACATTGGATTGTCCATTGACCGTAATTCGCACGTTTCGCCCTGTTACCGGTGGCCGGCAATTCACGGAGTTCTGCGGATTCTAGGATGATTGCGGGAATCGTTCAACGAGAGGCGACTAAAGGACGGCTTAAGCCAAAGCGGCTGCGTCACCGACGCGGTAGCCGCTGGCTATAGAAACGACTGGATTGGTGGCGCCCTGTTTGCCGCTCAAAGCGGAAAGCCAGTCTTTACCGCCGAGGTCGCAGCGACTCGGATTGTCGCCGGGCGATCGTGGCCGCGTAGGCGCCGACCAGCATGAACATCACGGCACCCACCCAATATGGCCAGTGGGCGCCCACATCAAAGAGCAAGCCACCGATGGGCGGCGACGCAGTTCGCGCCAAAGACGCGACCCCTTGCAGAACGCCGAGCGTCGCGCCTTGTTTGGATGGATCGGCCTGCCGGGAGACAAGTGCATTGAGATTGGGACCGGTCAGCCCGTGCCCGATCATGGTCGGCAATGTCCCGCTGATCAGAAGCGCCCATGCCACGGCCATGTCACTCGCGCGCGCCGCGGACGCGAACATGAAGAACCCGAGAGCGGTGAAAAATGGGCCGATGGCCAGCAGCGTCGGCTCGCCGAATCGCCGGGCGAGGCGACCGACGAGTCCGCCCTGCACGATCACGATCAACAGACCGAAGTACGCGAAGATCAGCCCCGTGCCGCGCTCGGTGAGAGAGAACCTTTGGGCGCAGAGGTAAACGAAAGTTGATTCCAGGAGGACGAGGGCGAAATTCGCGGCGAACGCGAGGCTGAGTAATTCCCGCACGCGCCGATTGCTCGCGGCGGCGCGGATTCGCCGCAGGCCGATCAGTTGAAATCGAGAGGTTTCCGCGTCGCGATCCCGCGCCGGCTCCGGAAGACGCCGCCACACGATGAGCCATGCGATCGCTGCGATTCCCGCGGCGCCGAACGCCGGCCAGCATGTTCCGATCTCCGAACCATGGACCGCCCGACCAATCAAGGCGAGCAACGCCCCAAACGCCGGCCCGACCATGAACCCGACGCCAAAGGCGGCGCCAAGCAGTCCCATTCCGCGAGCGCGCTCCTCACCGGTGGTTACGTCGGCGATGTACGCCTGCGCTGTGGCGATGTTGGCGCCTGTGATCCCGTCGAGAATTCGTGCCGCAAACAACAGCGGCAGCGACTGTGCCAAATCCGCGACACCCAGCAGCAAGTGGCTCGCGACGCTGCCCGCGATGCTCATAAGCAGGACCGGCCGGCGCCCCACGCGGTCCGACCACCGGCCAAGCAATGGGTTGAACACAATCTGCATGGCCGCATAGGCACTGACCAGCAGACCGAAAGTGAATCCGCTGGCGCCAAGTCGATCGGCGTAGACCGCTTGAAGCGGAATAATGAGCCCAAAACTGGTCAAATCGACCAGGGCCACGAACAGAATGATCCGCAAAGGGCCTTTTTTCATGCCATTTCCGCGAAAAAAACGCGAAAGCCGGTCTCGACCGTCTCGTCAGCGGTACTATCGTTGGACCGAACTTGCCTCGCCAGCAGGCGGACAAATGTAAATATTACTGTATTTTTTAAACTGCAAAGACTCTTTTATCGAATTGCGCAAGAGATTTGTTTTTCGGTGTCTAACGCGAGGTAATCGCTTGACAGCCAGTCTATGGGCGATAAGATACTTGGCCCGGCGTCAGGAAACTGGCGCCGTTGCTCTTTGACAAGTGAACAGGTTTGTCGTCGTGAGGATGTGAGGATCGGTTGCGCTGCGTCCGTTTAGGCGGCGGCCGGTCTTTAAAACAGCTCGCGCCGGTTCCTAGCCAGGGACCGGACCGGGCCAATTCGCTCCGTAGACACGCGGAGCGTTTCGTTTTCATTCTCACGGACGCGAAAATGAAAGCCCTTAGTCGATCTGAGCCCGTGTGGGCGTCCTTCGGGATGTCGATACGGGAGAGAACGATATCAAGTGAAGAGTTTGATCCTGGCTCAGAACGAACGCTGGCGGCGTGGCTAAGGCATGCAAGTCGAACGGATTCATAGCAATATGAATTAGTGGCGAACGGGTGAGGAATACATGGATAACGTACCCTCGACACGGGGATAGCGGCGGGGAAACCCTTTGCGAAAGTGCCGGTAATACCCGATGACCCCGCGGAGTCGCATGGCTCTGCGGGCAAATGCTCAGGCGGTCTTGGAGCGGTCCATGTCCTATCAGCTAGTTGGCGGGGTAACGGCCCACCAAGGCATCGACGGGTAGCGGGCGTGAGAGCGTGACCCGCCACATCGGAACTGAGACACTGTCCGGACACCTACGGGTGGCTGCAGCAACGAATATTCCGCAATGGACGCAAGTCTGACGGAGCGACGCCGCGTGCAGGACGAAGTCCCTCGGGATGTAAACTGCTTTTGTGGGTGAGGAAATTTGACCAGCCCAAGAATAAGCACCGGCTAACTCCGTGCCAGCAGCCGCGGTAATACGGAGGGTGCGAGCGTTGTTCGGAATCACTGGGCTTAAAGCGCGTGTAGGCGGGATGGTAAGTGTCGGGTGAAAGCCCTCGGCTCAACCGAGGAACGGCCCGGCAAACTGCCGTTCTTGAGGCAGGTAGAGGTGACTGGAACGACTGGTGGAGCGGTGAAATGCGTAGATATCAGTTGGAACGCCGGAGGCGAAAGCGGGTCACTGGGCCTGTCCTGACGCTAAGACGCGAAAGCGTGGGTAGCGAAGAGGATTAGATACCCTCGTAGTCCACGCCGTAAACGATGCGCACTAGGTATGAGAGGCCTCACCGCCGATCGTGCCGAAGAAAAATTGATAAGTGCGCCGCCTGGGGAGTACGGCCGCAAGGCTAAAACTCAAAGGAATTGACGGGGGCTCACACAAGCGGTGGAGCATGTGGATTAATTCGAAGCAACGCGAAGAACCTTACCTGGGTTTGACATGTACGGATGCTCTTTTGGAAACAGGAGTAGGCTGCCTTCGGGTGAAACGTACACAGGTGCTGCATGGCTGTCGTCAGCTCGTGCTGTGAAGTGTCGGGTTAAGTCCCTCAACGAGCGAAACCCCTGTCGCTAGTTACCAGCGGGTCATGCCGGGGACTCTAGCGAGACCGCCGGCGTCAAGCCGGAGGAAGGTGGGGACGACGTCAAGTCATCATGGCCTTTATGTCCAGGGTGTCGCACGTGCTACAATGGTCGATACAGAGCGACGCGAGACCGCGAGGTGGAGCAAATCGCAGAAAGTCGGCCTCAGTTCGGATTGGAGTCTGCAACTCGACTCCATGAAGCTGGAATCGCTAGTAATCGCGCATCAGCCACGGCGCGGTGAATGTGTTCCTGAGCCTTGTACACACCGCCCGTCAAGTCATGGGAGCTGGGAGTACCCGAAGTCCGCTTAGCTAACCTCACGGAGGCGGCGGCCGACGGTAAGCCCGGTGACTGGGACTAAGTCGTAACAAGGTAGCCGTAGGGGAACCTGCGGCTGGATCACCTCCTTTCTAGAGGATTATCTAGAGAACCGGGGATTCGTTTCCGGTTTTTGATTCGGTGAGCACAACTTCTACGCCCGTCTTCGGACGGACGAGGCCTCGGCGAAAGCCGAAGCCCGACGACAAACCTGTTTTCTTAAACGTACGCCCGACGGGTCGGTTGCTCGGCCCGCCGGGCGTTTTTTTGTTGGTCCATTTGAAACGAGATTAATCCACAATCACATCCCAAATTGCTCGACGGGCTTCTGATCTGTCTTAGTTAAGTTAGTTAGGCGGATGACGGGTTTCCCCCCGCCTTGACTAAGACCGCAAGTCGCCACGACAATCACTTCAGTTCTACTGCATATGACCGGTTCAAGGCCCCAATGGGAGACCTAAGATGAGTTTTCAATCCCGATCTTGTCTTTTCAGTCTTGCCGTTTGTTTCGCTAGTCCTTCGGCGCGAGCCATTGTGCTCGAGCTCCGCCCCGTATCATCCACTGGTCCGTTCACAATTGTTGAGAATGAAATCTCCATCCCCGCCGGCGGCGTCAACGTGACCTTTGAAATCCTCATTTCCGAGTGGGGCCCGCCGATTCTTCACACCTATCAGGCGGACATCGACTCGTCCGGTTACACGACAGCCACGGGGTCGCTGTCGCCCTTGACCACACCGGGACCAGAGGCGGGTGCGTTCATAGACCGATCGCGCGCCGATTTCGTCTTCGCCGGTCACCCCATTATCGCCGCCGTGGACCGAAGTACGCTGGATTACCGTTTTGGGGCAACGCTTGGAGCCCGCGATTGCGTGCACGACGACGGAACTCGAAAGTATGGAGGGACGCTCATCTTACACGTATCGTCCGGGGCTAGCGGTGTTTTTACGGTTCGAATCAAGCCCAGGCCGTTCTCGCTGGCCATTCGGTGCCCCGGGGCCCTTGAAAATCTCCCTCTGGAGCTCACCGTCAAGAGTGGCACGATCCGAATAAACGAGGGCATTGGCGGAATTGATCCTTGCGACCTGTTCCCCGACCTATGCGCAGCGAGGTTTTGCGAATCGCACCCGCCCCTCTGTGATCTGGTGGACGTCACCGAGTTGGGCGTGATCGAGTTGATTTGTTGGCAACAGCCTTGTCGGCTTCTCGATCCAATTCCGAAGAACTGTCTGGTCAAGTGGAACGGCTGCCCTGGTTGCGAAGGGGGCGCGGCGCTTTGTCCTCCGTTCTATGACATTTATCTGGAGGGACTCGAGGACGATTGGACGGTTCGCCTGATCGATCCAGCCGGATACCCGGTTCCGTTCCACCAAATTCCGCTGGATCAGGGAAGGGTCGTGAGCTTTCGACCGAGCGAGAAGTATTATATGGACGGCTTGATCGGAAGCTATTTTCTGGCCTTCGATCTGAACCCCAAGGGATCCATTGGAAAGCGGTACAAGGTCACAACCAAGTTGTTGGGGGCGGCGGACGTTCCCTTCTCCTCCGATAGCGCCAAGACAAAACGATAGGGATGGGAAACGTTCGATACGGGTATCGTTTGCCGGCGATTAGAGCCGCGACCGTCAGGGAGCGGGATTTCAGCCCCACGAACGGCAAACCGCTTGCTCACGCGCGCATCTCGGATCAGACGCGGACTGAGGAACTGTGAGACGACTTGATGGCATCAACATCAAAGACCTCGCCCGCGAACTCAGCGTCACTTCGCGCCAATTGATCGACCGCTGCCGGGCGGAGGGGATACCGGTTCAGAACAGCATCACGAAGCTCTCGCCCGAGGTGGCCGACCGGGTCCGCAATTGGTTTCGCGAACAGCCGCCCCTGCCCGATGCCGGCAAGGCTCGCGACGCGACACAGAAATGAGCTTCCGCCACCAGCCTCGGCTCCCAATGGTTCCCGATCGACCGCGCCCTGGCTCATTCAGTGTTCACGGCCGCACATGCCGCGAGTCTGGACTCGTGGTTCAGAGCGCTGGCGGTAAGTTCCGAAGACCCAGTCCCAGATCGGCGAGGTCACACCGAAGGCGCGATCGCTTCCGCCGAAGTGGTGCCGCAGGTGCATCCGCTGCAACGATCGCAGACCGGGCGGCGGACGCGGCGCATGCGCCGAGAGATGCACGAACTCATAGAACAGATACCCGATCAACAGGCCGCAGAGAACCACAATCGCCTGATCGACCTCCCCAAGTGCCAGCCATGCCGCGCCGAAGAGCAGCAGCGTGATCAAGAGACTCGCTCGAAGGCGGACCACGGAGTGTTCCAGGTCGTGCGGCTCGCGGTGATGCCGGAGGTGGGCGGACTCCTGAAGCCGACTGATGACGCCGATGCCCGTATTGACATGCATGGCCCGGTGGGCCACCCACTCCAACAGCGTCCAGGCGGCCAGGCCCAGGAATCCCAGAAGGGTGAGATGACCCGGCTCCCGATCACCGTGGGTGGCGCTCCAGGCGGCCATCGCCGCCACAAGCGGGATGTACACAAGAAACGGCCGGTTTCGCAGCAGCCAGTTTCGCATGAGCAGCACGCGAACATTCGCACGGCTCCGAGCCGATCGCGAATGCCGTCAGCCACTCCCGTCCGATGGGAGAGAAGTTACAGCGTATCGCCCGCGCAGGATTATAGGCGCGCCGATCCACGACGATCCAAATCCTCCGGGTGAGCGTTCGACTTGGTAGGTAACGAACCGCTGACTATAGCGGACGCTGGCAGCCAGGAAGGCTGCTCCAAAACAGCCGTGGGCAAGCGAAGCACCGCCCACGGTATCCGGGCAAAAAATCGATCCGACCCTGATAGGGTCGTCTGACGCCATATCAGACCGGGCGTCGAAGTGCGACTTGTTGCGGACCGACTTTTTCGGGCCCCGAAGGGGCTAAGGGGGCTGTTGCCACGAGTGGAGTCCGCCGCAGGCGAACGGAACTCGTGGAACCGATGCTTTTGAAGATACCCGCCCGCGGAAGATTCAGAGAGCAAATGTCAACACGTGGGTCTACGCTGTCTCCGCCCGCGCCCATTCCAGCCGCGGAGCATCGCCCCAGAGCAATTCAAGGTCGTAATAGTCGCGATGCGACCGATCGAAGACGTGCAGCACGACGTCCACGTAGTCGAGCACGATCCAGACCCCGCCTTCCTGCCCGGCGTACCCATACGGCGTGTGGCCTAGTTTTCTCGCGTATTCGCGAACGGCCTCGGCCACGGCCCGCATTTGCCGGTTGGACGTACCCGTGGCGATGACCGTGAAGTCCATCACGGCGCTGATGCCGCGCAGATCAAGCGCGACGACGTTCTCGCATTTGTGGTCGTTGGCGATCCGAGCGATCTCGACCGCCAATTGGTGAGCGTTATATCCCCGCACGACTTAATTATACCCACTTTTTGCCCCTCCAGCCAATAACTTGGGATTCTTTTGGCGGGAGGCCTCGCCGCGGTGCGATGGCCGGGTTTCGCATCGGTCCGGTCAGCCGATCGGCCCGTACGGCGGCATGGCCGCACTCCCCATGGCCGTCGAGGGCATCGGATGGCCGGGCGCCGGACCTTCCACAAAGGCCGAAAAAACCCGCAGAAACAAACCGCTGCGGTTGGTGACCTCTAGTTTTTTGTACACTCGGCCAAGGTGGGTGTGGACCGTGTGCGCGGAGATTCCCAACCGCCGCGCGATCATCCCTTGCCGATCACCTTCGAACAAACCCCGCACCACTTCCACCTCCCGCTCGGTCAGGTGAAAAGCGGCGGCGATCCGTGGCCACGCCTCCCGCGGCAACGGGCAGGGTTGATCCAGCGGAACCCAATCACCGTTCCGAAAGATGCCGTGTTCAGACATCCGAGACTCCCGTGTCCCGACTCCCGTGCTGAAAGAACTGAGCTGTTCGCGAAAAAGTGACCGATCTTCGCACGCGCTTAGACGCTGCGAATCAACCGCGACCACCGGGTGCAACACCGGAGGGAGTTGTCAACGCTCCAAGACGGGGGTCCGATGACCGCCGACTTAGGAGCCGTCGAGCACCGCTGTTTCAACCGACGAGCCTGCCTACCGGGGAGATCGTGATTGGCGAAGGCCGCAAACCATGAGTAGGAGGAACCCTTATGTCTCATGGGCGCGCAGGCACAATCATCCGGGCAACGAACCCGTTTGTTCGCTTGCCAAAGGAGGCCAGCACCCTCTCGGACCTTACCATATCCGAGCGACGTGCCGCCTGACTTGGCGGGCCTTCTCGATTTCGCTGAAGCGGCCAATCCCAGCGCCCACAAGCCGCTAAACCGAAATCGACAATCTAAAGATAACACGCAACCCAGCTGTAGACAACGAAAAAGTGCTAAAAGGGATTTGTCAGCCATTGCATTGAAGCTGGATAGCATACCGGAATTAAATAAATACTCGCTTTGAGAGCTCAAAACCTTTTTCGGAAAGCGCAGTTTTGAGGCGGCTGAGGCCGAAGCCATCACCCCGCCCGCGTCCGGGAGCCAACCGGGGAAGGTGAATACCGGTGAAGTACGAGCCTCGAAAACCAATGACCCGCCCAATAGGTGGCAAACGCCAGGAGGATCGACAGACCGACGGCCACGATGATCAGCAGGGCGGCCACGGCAATCGGCCCCGCCCCGACAAGCCCAAGCTCCCCCGGTTGTTCCATCAATTGCCCCACCAGCTTGAACACGTCGTCCGACCGAATCCCGACGAACGCCGGCGGGTTCGCTCCGCTCATGGTGACCGCCCGGGTGACAATGATCGAGGCCATCTCGAAGTAGTCGCCCGGCAGGTTGTAAAAGGGGGCCAGCCCAACGACAACGGCCATGCCGAACAGGATCGGGCGGCGCTTCCGACCGGCAAGCTTGACCAACGGGACGCCGATCAGAATGGTCAACACGAACGGCAGAAAGTCCGTGGCCAGGTAGCAAAGGTCGGAGCCTTTGGTGTCAAAGCCCTTGAGTTGTCCGGCATAATCGCTGCCGGAGACGATGAACGGGAAGATTTTTGATAAGAACGCCGCTCCGTACCGCGGCGAAAGCTCCAGCCGGGTCACTTCTCCACCGGTCCAGACGCAGCCACCCACGTGCAGCAATTCGTGGATGGGGACGTAGACGAACCAGGTGACAATGAGCGACACCAGGACGACGAAGAGTACGCCCGCCGGTCGCCGGGATCGCGCCGGCAAAACGAGGCGTTCGAGGCACGCCATGACATCAACGACGGGTTGTCTGAAGAAAGATCGCATGATTTGGCCGGATGGGCCGATTGAAGTGTCCTCGGACGGGCATCCGGAGTCAAACACCCCGATTCCCGCCAAGGTTGGCTCCGATCAGTACCGTCCGCCTTTGGCGGATGAGGGAGCGGGCTTTCGATACCGCAAGGCGTTCTGACCGATGGAGTTTCTCGCTGAACTACGGAGCGCCTTCGTGGCGTGGCCGGGTGCGCTCCGATTTCGGACGATGATCGTGGGTAATGGAATCAGCGGGTCATCGGTTCGCTTCAAAACCGAACGATGACCTACCGTTTTCCCCAGCAACATCAGGGTTGCCGGCAAGTTGGACGACGCGATTGGGGAGGCCCTCCATAGGGGGCGACGGTAAGGGGCTAGGGGTACACAACACGTGAGAGGGGCACGAGATGATTGAGCGGGCACGCCGTTGTTGATGCGGCTGCTATCCCGGTCCCATCGGGATCGTGGTTCTAATTGTCGAATTAGGTGTCTTTCAACTGTGCCGCGTATTCACGCAACTGCGTGAGTCCTTCAAAGAGCCGCGATTTGACGAGCTTTTCTTCCAATTCCAAAACCTCGGCGATCTCGGCGCGCGACAGGCCCTCTACATAGCGGAGGCGCAAGACTTCGCCTTGTTCGGGCGAAAGCGTTCGCACCAACTCGGCCAGCCGAGTTTGCATCTCGTCGCGCACCAGCCGCGTCAATTGCCCGGTCAACGTCTCGTGAAGCATGGAGGGATCGGGCAGCGGTACGCCGTCCTTCCTGGCCGCGCGGTCGCGGATCAGATTCAGGCAATGATTTCGAGCAATGCGATAGAGCCATGGCCGGAATCGGTCCGGGATCGTCGGGGCGGTGAGCACTTTGCAACAGACGTCCTGAACGGCGTCTTCGGCGTCGTCCATGCGGCCAAGGTAGCCCCAACAAAATCGCAGCAGCGCATCACGATAGAGGCGCTGAAGTAACCGGTCCGCTTCCGCGTCGCCGCTTCTCAAACGCGCGACAAGGTCGGGAGTGAGATCAGTCGGATCCGTGTCCGGAGTTGGAGTTTGGGGCTGCAAGCGAGTTCCTGATTCGATTGACGAAGCCTGCCCGCACAACGCGGATACCTCTGGGATGCGGAGGACCGTCAACCGCCGGCTATGATAACATGGAGCGCTTGAGTTTGTTTAGGCCTTGGCAATGACGACGGTCGGCAGGCTCAAAAAAAGCGGGCCAACCGGTGCTCATGTGTTGTGGCGGAGCGTTGCCGGTCAGCCCACTGGCGCGTTGCTCAATTGTTCCGCGTTGCCGCGGTGCCCTGTGGTCGCGTCGCTGCGCGCGGACCAAAGCAACGGCGCCGGCCAGCGCCTTTGAGATCGTTCACTTCGGTTTGCGTTCGAACGCCGTGCTGAAATCGAATGTCGCCCGGCCGTTGACTCGCCCCGATCGGTGGTCCCCCACAAGGCCAGTAAAGTATGGAGTATCGGCAAGTGTCGAATCCAGCGCCGGGAACGCCGATTGGAGAGAGAGCCGACGTGGCCCCCAGAATTAACAGGGGGTCAGAGAGAAGTTACAATCGCAGCGATCCGAATCGTAACTGATTGATTATTATGTACTTATGGACTCTATGGCTGCGCCTATCTCCTTCGATGATTTGACGTTCCCCGATCGCGGAGATACAAGCCGTCGGAGCGTATTGGATTTCTTGGGTCGAGAGAGACCAACGTTTGATTGTGCGGCGTTGGACAACACGATATGCGGCTTCTTTAGCCGTGGCGGACTTCCGGGATCGGGCTTAGGCTTCGATCCCGGAAGTTTTTATATATGCCAACAACTCCCATGGGGTGTGAAGTTCCAGAACGACGCGCCGCCGGTTTCGTCCAAGAAGCGCGGGCAATCGGCAACATCGCCTTGTGTCGCGATCACTTTCGATTGGTGATGAAGGTCGATCAATTCCTGCCCGCCGAGGCGGGACAGTTCGTTCACGTCAGTCCCGTTCGCACCGAAACAAACGGCTATCGCATTTGGGATGAGGGTGCACCTGAAGCCGGTTCGGCGGTGATGGATGCGGCCGCTGTTCCCATGCTCCGACGGGCATACAGCATCGCGGGTCTGCGCCGCGAGACGGGCGGCGTCGAAATCGAAATCATTTATCGCGTGGTCGGCAAGGGCACGCGCTGGTTGCGCACGCTCGCGCCCGGTGATTCACTCAGTGTGCTGGGACCGCTGGGGAATGCATTTCCCATCGACCCAAGAAAATCGATGGCGTGGCTGGTGGCCGGCGGAGTCGGATTGCCGCCCATGCTCTGGCTGGCGGAAGCGTTGCGCCGCGCCGGTAAGCAGGTCATTGCGTTTTGCGGGGCACAGAGCCGCGATCTCCTGGCCATGACCCTCGATGACTTGAATTTGCCCGCGGCGGACGCGACTCGGGCGACGATGTCCGCCGCCGAGTTCGCCCGCCACGGAGTGCCAGCGGTTGTCAGCACGGACGACGGCACGCTGGGTTTTCGCGGTCACATCGGGGCGGCACTGACCGCCTATCATCGGGCGAACCCCGCGCGGGTGGATGATGTGGTGGTGTACACGTGCGGACCGGAGCGGATGATGCGCTTCGTGGCCGAGGACTGCGGGGCGCGGGGAATTGAGTGTCACGTGTGCATGGAGCGGAACATGGCCTGTGGCACGGGGATGTGCCAATCGTGCGTCGTGCCCATTCAAGACCCGGCGGACCCGCAAGCCTGGCGCTATTGGCTTTGCTGCACGGAGGGTCCAATTTTCCCCGCGCGCCAGATTATCTGGGAGCCGGCGGGGAAGTGAACGAGCGGAGTATTGAAGCAACCAAAGAACCTCTTCTCCGTTCTCTCTTTTATCTCCTGTTGCTCCGGACTGCGGGAACTTTCGCACGCCGAGCGCGGAAGCTGGTCCAGATTTCAAAGCCGATGAGGACCAGAACCCAGAGCACCCCCGAAACGAGATAGGAAAACGTGGGGTCGTCGCAAAGCACCACGTCCACGCGATCGAGTACATTGGTCATGAACGGCCCGGGCCGGAACAGGGCATATCTTTTCGCCCCGTCGGCGAAACCGCCATTGAGAATCAGCACCGTCAGCCGAACGAGAATGAACACGTGCACGAGAAACATGCCCCAGACCAACACCCACCCGCGGCGCTTCCACGCGACCGGTGTTCCAAGAGCCAGAGCGAACATAACGGCCGTCGGCGTATAACCGATGATCCGCGAACTCGTGCGCAGAAGGCCGGGCACTTCCGGAACCTCGCGGTTCATCAGCACCAGCATCGTGTCCCGCACGCCTTGGGCTCGGGGCGGCTCAAAGCCGGGCGGCAGCTTGCCCGGTAACACCGAATTGATGCGATCGATCAACCCCGGCGCTTCGGCGTCGAGGAAGCGCACTTTCGCCTCTGGCCAGAACCAAAACTGGGAAAACGCCGAATTACCCATCATGCGAAAGTAGGACGAATAGCCGCGCTCAAACGGCGACCATTGCCACATCCAAGTCAAGACGGCGTAGATCACGGTCACGGTGACGGCAAAGCGGACGATCGTCTTAGGTTCGAACATCGGCTCGTTTCTTGACCTGTCGAGTGGTCCATGAGGCCCACAGCGCCCATAAGAGAATGGCGAGCAGAATGAAGAGGAACTGCCAAATATCCAGGTGCATCACGTCGAAAGCGGCGGCCCAGAAAACCCGCGTGAGAAAGAGGGTGATGATGCGCAGGACGTTGACCACCATCAAAATCAACGTTCCGCCTAAAAGGGCGGGGATTTTCAGGAGCCATGGAGCGGGCGACGCGACAACCGCGGAAAGGAACAGCGCTGTTGGAGCGATGGCGTCGCACCCACGCTCTACTGTGATCGTCCCGCGTTTCGAGGTCAGCGACTTGTCCTTGACTTCGAGCCCCTCGAAACCGCCCTTGTCAACGATCCATCCGGAAACTTCGGCTGTTTTAAGTAAGTACCAGGGTACGAACCGCTCATCCACCGCCTTGGTGGTCGAGGCGATGTAGTAGATGAGCATCATGAGGCCGAAAAGGAGCAGGAATCGGAGGTCCCGCCCATGCGTTTTGAGCCAACCGCGACCGGCGGGCGGGTCGCCCGAGCGCGAAGCCCCCGCCGCGGGCTTCTGGCCTGTGTACGGCGCGGATTGATCCGGCGCGGGCGTTCCATGCGTTTTGGCCTGTTTTTTCGACAAGCGTCGTTCCATCCACGCTCAAACGGTGTTTTTGTTAGGCACGGCGAACGCCGCGCAAACCGCCATCTTATTCAAATGCCGGTCGAATCGCCAGTTAAAGACGCGGCGGCCGCCGTTATGTCGCGCCGCCGCGATCTTACCGGTCCGTGGGCCGCTGGAGTGATGGAAATGCTTGACTTACGGACCGCTACTGGCTAGAAACTCGCACGATCGTCATAATCGGTGGCGCGATGTCGGTGGGAGAGTAAGCGGTGGCGCCACCGGGGCGGAGTAATGTGTGGAGGAACGGGACCGGTGATATCCGGTCGTTGGTGGTGGGGGCCGTCTTCGCGTTAAGCCCCTTCGATCCCGTCGATGGCACCGCCCGCGTGGGGAATCCGGCACTTCGTGCCCGCGAAACTTCTTGACGATATACCGCTGGTTCATCTGTTCGTCGCGTCGAAGAAAGCAGTTGTCATGACCAACGCTCCTGACCCAAACGCCCAAGCGGATACCGTCTCCGCCCGGCCGATGTTCGAAGGTTCCCTGGCCGCACCCGCGGCGCCGCCGGAATCCTCGCCTTCGCGAGCGCAAATCGATCGCGAAGTGGCGGAGGCAATGGCGGCGATGGATCCGCGTGACCTGGCCGAACTGAGCGGCGGGACGATGCGTGGGGAGGGGGCGGCGCCGGGCACGGAGCTAACCGGCACCGTCGCGGGCGTTTCCGACGACGACGTGTTCGTCGAATTCGGACCGAAGCAGCAAGGGGTCGTCCCGCGCTTGCAGTTCGGGAAGAAGGAGCCAATCGAAGTCGGGCGTCGCGTCGACGTGGTCGTGGACCGCTTCGACGAATCGACAGGTCTCTTGATTCTCAGCCGCAAGGGCGCGATTCAACGGGCGACGTGGACCAACCTGGCTGTGGGTCACCTGGTTGAGGGCCGTGTGACCGGGGTGATCAAGGGCGGGCTGGAACTCGATCTCAAGGGCATTCGGGCGTTCATGCCGGGTTCTCAGGTCGATGTGAACCCGATGAAGGACGTCTCGATCCTGCTCAATCAAGTGATTCGTTGCGAGGTGGTGGAGCTCGATCGGCGGAACAAGAACGTCATCGTGAGCCGGCGGCGGGCGCTGGAAAAGGAATACGCCGAGCAGCGGGATAAGCTGCGGGCGGAACTGGCCAACGGACAGGTGCGGCACGGTGTCGTTCGCCGCATCACCGATTTCGGAGCGTTTGTCGATCTGGGCGGCGTCGATGGATTGTTGCACATCCGCGATCTGAGTTGGGGCACGGTCAATAAAGTTGAGGACGTCGTTCACGAGGGGCAGGAAGTGGACGTGGTGATCCTCAAGGTCGATGCGAGTAAGGATCGCATATCGCTGGGACTCAAGCAGGCCCAGCCGGACCCGTGGGCCGGCGCGGGCAACAAATACACCATGGGTGAGTCGCTCAAGGCCCGCGTGGTGCGGCTTGCCGACTTCGGGGCCTTCGCGGAATTGGAGCCGGGAATCGACGGGCTCATTCCGATCAGCGAGATGAGCTGGGGGCGGGTCAAGAGCGTGTCGGAGGCGTGCTCGATCGGCGATATGGTCGACGTCAAGATCATCCGCGTCGAACTGGAGAAGAGACGAATCGCCCTGAGCATGAAACAGGCCCAGGCCGATCCGTGGGCGGGGGTCTTGCAGAGTTTCACGCCGCAGTCGGTCATTAAGGGAACGGTGAAGCGGCTGACCGACTTCGGGGCGTTTGTCGAGGTTGCCCCGGGGATCGAGGGCTTGATTCACATCTCGGAAATGTCGGACAAGCGGGTCAATACCTGCGCGGACGTCGTGCAAGTCGGGCAGGAAGTGGAAACGCGGGTGCTGGGCGTCGACGCGGAGCAGCGTCGAATTTCCTTGTCGATCAAGCAGGTGAAAGCCCCGGCGGCGGCGTTTGAACCCGGCGCTCACGCGGGAATGCCCGAGCTGGCGCCGAAGCTTCAGAAGAAGCGAAAGAAGCCGCTGCGCGGCGGATTGACCAGCCATTTCGAGTGGTAGGGCGCCGAACGCAGTTTTTTCGCACTGTCCATGCAATCGGATTCGCAGGTTCGGAGTCCCTACTTTCCCGAAAGATTGCGGACGGCCTCTGTAAGAAAATCCCTCGCGATCTGTAGTGATGAGACGCCGCGCTGGTAAGTCACGTTGTCAATGTCGTGAAGCGCCGCCGGGCCCGAAGGACCGACCACGCGGACGACATCGGCGGCCGTGGAGAAGATCTCTCGCAACGTGACCGAGCAGCCCCGGGGGCGGCTTCCCATCCACACTGCTTCCCGGTCGGCGTCGTCCCTCACACGCAGCGCGACGATGGGTTCAAATTTGTCAGCCTCGGAATCATGCGCGGTCCAATAGTGTTTTTCGAATGAGAAGCTGAACAACGCGAAACTTCCTGCGCCGGTCACATGGACTGTAAAGAATGTGGTCGGCGATCCTTGTCCCGCAAGGATCGTTTCCCAAGCCTGCTGGTCGGGCACGTCCATCGAACGGACTTGTGCCTTATGCGTCGGCGAATGTTCGGAGAGTGTTGCGGCGCACAGTATGAAATCGTCGCGGAGTCGGAGCATGGTCCGGCGCCAGCGCTCATACGCCAAAGTGCGCTTTTCGGCGGCGCGGGCGTCCGTTTCGCCGATTTTTTCAGCCCAGCTCTTGACGCCATCAAGGTTTCGAAGAACGGCGAGATAATGATCGAAGGTCCTCAGCATTCGTCGTGCGGTCAATTGCAGGAGGGGGTTCAAGTCGCCTTCATCGGCTTTCCCGAGAGCGTCGAGATACTCGCGGCGGTCTTCGGGACGAATGATGGCGCAGGTGACCCCAGCGCGAAAGAAAACCATGTCCTGCCAAAGCCGCGCCAAACGCCCGTTGCCATCGTGGAAGGGGTGAATTCTGGCCAGCGCCCAATGGGCCCAGACGCCAAGAATCACCGGATTTGTTTCTCCCGGCTCGCCAAGGGTGATCGAGGCTCGGAATCTTGGCAAAGCGGTTGAGTATGCGGCTACGTGGGTTGCCGACGGCAAGAGCTTTCAGTCCGTTGAATGCCTCCTATGGCTTCACAAAAAAATCCTCGAGGAACTCGACGACGCATGGGCCGGGAAGTTACGGGAACATGGTGTCTCTATTCGAGGCGCGAAGTACCAGCCTCCGGATCACACCCTCGTTCCCTCGATGGTAGAACATGTGATTCGCGCCTCCCGTTTCTTGGTTACCGCGTTGACCCCCTCCTTCAACACCATCACTGTCTCGCGCAGGTCGAGGGTGTTGCCCTCGATGGCGTTGCTGCTGTAGACGCGTTCGGCGAGAAGATCATCCTCGATGCGGGTCACCGCATCGGCGGGCAACGGCCGATACTGGTCGATCTGGCGCGCGGTCTCAGCGATGTCGGCGAGCAAGCCCGCCGAGGCGCCGTCGATTGCAAAATGTTCCGGAAGCCAAAGCTCCATGTTCCTGACCGATCGACATTACCCACAAAGACCGGTGAAACGGACCGTCTCATTATTCGGTCTTTTTCGCGTATCCGTTTCAAATCCGATCGATTATCGTCGCATGGTTACTACGTCATCAAGTAATCGACGCGGACTTGGCTGGGCTCGATTCAGGCACTAACCTTGAATCCGGAGCAATGAGGAGTTTCCCGACTGTGGTGAAAAAGAAGAAAGTCGCGACGCCGAAGCAAAGGCGCCACGGCGGCCAGTCGAGCTCGATGCTGGCCCGCAACGTCAACCGCGATTCGGGCAATCGAATCAGCGTCGAAAAATACGAGGCTGTTCGAAAGCTCCTGCTCAAGCTGGTCCCGAAGTCGAAAGAGGGCATCGCCTTCCGCGACCTGCCCGCCCTCGTGGCCAGGGAGCTTCCGAAAGACATGCAGCCCGCGCGCGGCTCGGCCTCTTGGCTTGTTACAGTCGTGAAACTCGACCTCGAGGCCCGGGGAATACTCCAGCGGCTCCCGGGAGTTGTCCCTCAGCGACTCCGGCGGGTGAAGTAAGCCCTTCGTCGCGACGCCCCGATCGGCCCAAGCCGCGGAATTCGCGTGACACTCTCGCCGCAGTGTCGCTTCTAGGGTATCGGCGCGACCCGCCCCCAATCCTGGCCACCAAACCACCAGGAATGCCGGAAGCACGGGTAGCGGGGTGGGATTACGCCCGCCGAGGCCGATTTCGCGTTTCAGCCGATGGCTTAATCAGCGGAACCGGTGACAAAAAGTCAGTTTTCTCTGTCTGATTTCGCCCCAATACGGCGTATATATCATTGGACGCCGTGGCTCGTGAGGGGCGGCGGCCCGAATTTTTGCGTTTCTGATCGAGGTGATCTTGTGAATTAAAAAGGAATTTAACCCCCCGAGGGCCTTCGCCGAGCCGGCCCGAAAAGCTTGCGTTATCGGTCGCTTTGAGTTATACTTGGGCGTAGCCCAGAGCGGTCGAGGCCAGGGATAGCCGTGGGACAACCTTGCGAAAGGTAGTAGCGGCATGGTCGGCAATTCTCGTGGTGGGACGCCGGAGGCGTCGGGGGCGAAACCTGGTGCGGACATTCTGGTACAACGTAGGGGCTGGCACTGCCTGGTCTTGGCGAGGTGACCGGCTTAGGGGTAGGTACATTTTCGACGGGAGAACGAACGATGCGAAAAATGATGACTTTGTTTACGACGGCTCTCTTGGTGATGGGTGTCAGTGGCGTCCGCGCGGATGATCGCGACGGCAAACAGGCGAAGGGTCCGGTCTCCTTCCGTCTGGCAACGTCCACTCCCACGCCCGATTTTGAAAAAATGGCGACCGAGGACGGCCAGACCGTCTATGTCTCCCCACGTGTTTCGTTTACGAACGATGAAGTCGTGACTGCCCTCCAGGGCACCGGCCGTAACGGGCTCGATCTCACGATCACCGCCGACGCCGCCGAGCGAATCAACCGCACCCCGACGGACCGCGTGGCCGTGTTCGTCAACGGTCGCCTGGCCGCGGCGCCCCGCCTCGACGAGGCGAACGCGGACGGTCGCGTCGTCATGTCGGACCTTTCGGCCCGGCAGTTGCAGCAGTTGTCGGGCGTCCTCGGCGTGACCTCGAATGGCGCGACGGGCGCGGTGATGCAGATCGTTCCGCGTCAGGTATCGGCGCAGCCCGGCGACGTGGTAACGGTGGATGTGTTCGTCAGCGGCGCCCCGAACGTTCGTACGTACCAGTTCGCGCTGGATGCTGGTGGTGGCCGCGCGGGCTCGATTACCCGTGAACTCGGCCGGATCGAGAAGCAGCGGGCGGACTTCATCATGGCCAATGTTCAGGCGATCGATGCGGTCGATGACTCCAAAGGCCGCGCGGGCGGCACGCTGCTTTCCGGCGGCGAAGTCGACGCGACGAACCGCATGTACCTCGGCACGTTTGACTATCGCCTCTCCGACGATGCCGCCGGCACGTTCGTGGTGAAGCTCCGCATGGACGATGACACGTTCCTGCACGACGGCGAGCACTACATCATCGGCTTCACGCCGATGAACGCGACGATCAAGGTCGGCGCCGGCGGTGCGAGATCGGACCGCTAGTCGATCGAACACCGGTTCCGTCGTCGCAGCCTAGGCGGGTGCGTGGCGACGGCGGTAGACACTCTCGAAAGCATATGGGCCGCACGGTTCTCTTCCAGAGACCGTGCGGCTTTTTCGTTTGTCGTGCCGCTTCTCGAGAGCTCTTGAGCAGTGGTTTTGGTCCATCCGTTTCGTAGGCTCGCCCGCAAATTGATTAAGCGAGCTACGCCCGGCACCTTCCTGATACAATCGTCCCGCGCCGTGACCGGATCGCCCCCCAACGTCACTGTGGTCATTCCGACGTGCAATCGTCGCGACATGCTCATGCGCTGCTTGGACGCCCTCAAGGCCCAATCCTACCACGACTTTGAGGTAATCGTCGTCGACGACGGCTCAACCGACGGCACCCCGAACGCCCTCGCCGAGCGCGCCCAGTATCGAGCCTCGCCTCGCCTCCAGTGGTTCCGCAACGGGCGCCAAAGCGGGGCCAACTACAGCCGCAACCGCGCCATCCGTGAAAGCCGCGCCGAGTTCATCGCGTTCCTCGACGACGACTGCATCACCGATCCCGATTGGCTCGCCAACCTCATGGCCGGGTTCGATTCCGACCGCGTCGCCGCCGTCACCGGCCTGGTTCGCGACCCCCAGCCACGAACCCTCTTCGATGTGGCCTTCAAAGGCGTCAATCGCGTCCATGGCCAGGTCCGCCCCGGCCGCCTCGTCTCGGGCAACCTCTGCGTCCGACGCCAGCCGCTGCTGCAGTGCATGTTCGACGAAGACCCCGCCGACGTGGACCCGGACGTGTCCATGTCCGGCCGCTGCGACGAGGAGGGCATCTTCCTTCGCCTAAAAGCCGCCGGCCAGGAAATGCGCGTCGCCTACGGCGCGGTCGTCACCCACGAGCATTACTACACCGCCCGCTCGTTCTTCAAACAGGCCTACAAGGGTGGCCAGGCCACCGCGAAATTGGTGTATCAATACCGCCTTCCGCCGAGATTGGACCTGACGCCGCTTTTCTTGTTCTACCTCACGCTGCCGCTGGCGTTCGTCGGCCGATGGAGCGCGGTATTCCCGCTCTCTTGCGCCGCCTTTTTCCTACTGGCCATCACCTACAACGACCTCTTCCGCCGCCGAAAGACCCTTTGGGAAACGACCATCACGTTCCCGATCCAATTGGCGTACTATCACCTCCGCCTCGCCGGCTATCTCACCCAACGCCTCCGCCTTCTGACTGGTCGAGATCGCCTCGAACGATTTACCTTCTCTCATTGAACGGCTTGGCTGACTATCTGCCGCGATGCATCATGTCGCATCCGTTTCCGAAGGCCGGCGATCGGAATCCGCGTCGCGGCCGCGCCGGCGCAACGCTTCTCGGATGACGTATTCGATTTGGGCGTTCACGCTGCGCAGCTCGTCCTTGGCCCAGCGGTTAAGCTCCTCCATCACCTCGGGCGGTAGACGCAACAAAAATGGTTTCTTCTCGCCCATCAGTGAATCCCGCCGGCCCAAGTGTCAACCAAATGACACCACGCACTGCCTCCTCAGAAAAAAACACGGGGGCCGCGACGAATCCACTCCGCCCGCGGCCCGAGGGGCTTCCCCTTTACGTGTACAGCGTCCCCGCGTTCACGATCGGCCGCGCCGGCTCATGGGCGCACAGCACCACCAGAAGATTGCTCACCATGGCCGCCTTTCGTTCGTCGTCCAGCTCAACGATCTTGTGCTCCGCCAACTTCGCCAGCGCGAGCTCCACCATCCCCACCGCTCCGTCCACGATCCGCGTTCGGGCGGCGACGATCGCGTCCGCTTGCTGGCGTTGCAGCATGGCGCTCGCAACCTCCGGCGCGTAGGCCAGGTGACTGATCCGCGCCTCCTCCACCAGCACCCCCGCCAGCAACACCCGCTCCTGAACTTCCTTCTGCAACGTGTGCGACACCTCATCCACACTCCCACGGAGCGAAAGCGTGTCGCCCTCGAAGATGTCATACGGATAGCTCATGGCCAGGTGACGCAGCGCCGCCTCGCTCTGGACGCGTACGTAGTCGTCGAACTTCTCCACGTCGAAGACCGCCTTGGCCGTGTCGGTCACTCGCCACACCATCACCAGCGCGATCTCAATCGGGTTTCCGCGCAGATCATTCACTTTGAGGTGCGCCCCGTTGAGGTTATGCGCCCGCAGTGAAATCTTCTTCTTCAAGAAGAGCGGATTGGCCCAATGGAACCCGCTGTCACGCACCGTGCCCTTGTACTTTCCGAACAGCGTGAGGACGGCGGAGATGTTCGGCTGCAGCGTGAAGAACCCGAACCACCACACGAACCAGACCACCGAGGCGAAGCTCAACACCAGGATCCATGGAACGTGTTCCGCGACCCCGGCCAGCTTCCACGCCCACCCGAGTCCGCCCCCCGTGGCCAAGAGCACGATAAGCCAGACCCAGCCGTTTTTTGTCCCGCGCGAGAATTCATTGATTTGCATGGGATTCTCCTGTTTCGACTTCCTTGATCTACCATTATTATATCATAAAAATATCAGTATGCAAGGACCGATAAGTATTATTTCGAAAAAAGGGGTTTTTTCGATCTTGGCCCGGTTGTCGCTCAGACGCGCGGCACTTGGTGAGGGAGACTTGGGCGGTGGCTTGAACGGCTTTCTCGGCGGCGAAGCCTGTCCTACCGAATCCGGGGACAAGGAATTCGGCGGACAGGCCAGCGGTCATCCGTGGATCAACGGGTACCGGTCATTCCGGGAGTACGGAGACGAAATCCGCATTCGGCTCCGGCACGTCGGTCTGACCGGCGCCGTTCCATCCCCACGCCATGAGTGCCCTGATTGCAAGGCTGACCTTGTTGCCACGTGCCGCCCTGCGCCGAGCATTCCGACTGAATGCGGTCCACCCTACGATCCGTTCTGTTTGCGTGCATGATGCACCTCCTTCGATCAAACGATCTCGAATCCTCGTCTCTCCCGTAATCCAACCTTTGGATTCGGACCCGCACGGGCCCTTCAAAACTCGCATACTTCAAGCAGCGGCGCCAGGGGTGCGGCTGTCACGCGCTTTTTTTGAGATTTGCGACGCAAAGAGAGTGTCAGAAAAAATAATGCGTCGAGCGGCGGGCGAACAAAGGCCGTCAGAGAAAACAGAATGGGTTCAGGGCGATTCTTGCGGAGCGGTTTCTGTCGGAGAAGCGGGTAAAGCCCCCATGGCTTCACGCCATTGAGCGGCCTTTTCGGCGTAGCCTTTGCCCGGCTCGGCGGCGTCCCACGTTTCATAAAGGCGAGTGATTTCCGAATGGGCACTTCTGGCGATGGCCGGGTCGATTTCTTGCCGCCCCTGGGTGAGATCCACCGCCGAACGTAAAACCTCTTCGGCTTCCTCAAAGCGGCCCAGATCCATCAGCACGACCCCGTGCCCGATCATAAGCAGCGCGGTGTCCGGATCGGTATTCTTCATGTGCTGCCTGGCTTGTTGGACGGCATTTTGGTATAGGTTGGCCGCTTCCTCTTTGCGACCCTGCATCGAGTGGAGGCGAGCCATCTTCCCCAACGCGACGATCGTATCGCGATGCTGTTCGCCCAGCACACGCCGCCTTCCTTCCCATGCCTCACGACAGAAGGGCGCGGCTTCAACATCTTTTCCCTGATCCAGGAGGAGGGTTCCGACGTTCTCAGCGGCCGTTAGCGTATCAGGATGGGTATCGCCCAGTTTGCGACGAAATCGTTCGAGCGTGCCGCGAAAGTAGGGCTCAGCGTCCGCACGCTTCCCTTGTGTCGCAAGGACCGCCCCCAGATTGCTCATCGACTGAATGGTGCTTGCATGATCCTCTCCGAGTACCTCTTGTCGTTTCGAGAGGGCCTCGCGGAAGCTGATTTCGGCCGCTTCGAACTTTCCCTGCATGAAGAGTATCGCCCCCAGGTTATTCAGCGATGACAAGGTTTCGGGGTGATCGTCGCCCAGCACCCGCCGCTGTCCCTCCAGCGACTCGCGATAGCAGACTTCGGCTTCAGCAATCTTGCCCTGAAAATCCAGGACCACTCCCAGATTGTTGATGGAGGCCAAGGTGATGGAGTGGCGGTCACCGCGCAGTCGTCTGTTGCGCCGGCAAACGTCGCGGAGAAGTGTTTCAGCCTCCGTCAAACGACCCAATTCCTGGAGTAACAGTGCCTTATTCTGCATGATGGAGATGGTGGCCGGGTGGTCTTCACCGAGTACTCGAGTCCGGCGCTCCAGAGCGTCGGAAAGAAGGCGTTCGGCTTCGTCGAAACTACCGGCGTCTTTCAACAGGCTTGCGAGATTGTGCATCGCGCATAGTGTCTCGGGATGATCGGGTCCGAGCGTGTTACGACGTCGCTCCAATGATTCGCGCAGAATCGGTTCTGCCGTTCCGGCCTCTCCCTGCCAATTCAAGAGAATTCCAAGGTCGCCCATGGCGAGCAGGGTGCGCGGGTCATCGGCTCCGGCTTCTTGGCGGTACAAGTCGAAAGCTTGCTTGGCCACCGTGGACGCGGGCTCATAGATTCCCAGGTCCTGATAGGTGACGGCAACGGCTTGCAAAAGTTCCGCCCGGACCAACGGTTGTTTCTCAAATGATGCGTTGATGGCATCCGTGGCGGGAGACAGGATATGTCGATCGATGCTCTGCACCGCAATGTTGCTCATGTTGATGTTCTGAAGGATTTGCGTGAACGACACGAATTGCGGATCCGGAGTTTCGCCATTCTGCATGTTGTTCCGTATCGATGTCTGCGCCTCACTCTCGATGTCCTCGCGTAGACCGCGGCCCATCGCCTCTACATTGATTCGACGAAGAAGCGATGCATGGAAACTGGAGAGTTGTTTCAGCTCACGTCCTCTTTGTTCCACGATTTGACGTTGTTCGGCCTCTGCGTCCAACGCCATCAACGCCGCCTTCCGCTCGCGCAGTGCCCAGCGGGCGGTCAGCCCGGTGCCGACCATGCCGCACAATAGGACGACCACGACAGCCACAACCGCCGCTACCATCTTGCGATTACGATGAATGAATCTTCGAAGGCGATAACCGGCCCCCGGCGGACCGGCCAGGACAGGTTCACTATTAAGATACCGCTGGATTTCCAACGCCAATCCATTGGCCGTTTCGTAGCGGCGTGTGCGGTCTTTCTCCAGGCACTTCATCACGATCCAGTCGAGGTCGCCGCGGAGCTGGCGACTCAGGGTTTTGGGTTCGGTGTGGCGTCTCTGGGCGATCGCCGTCGAAACGTCGCCCAGGCCGCTGAACTTAGTGCTCGGCTTGGGAGGATCGACCTCGCGGATGATCCGCTGCATCTCGGCCAACCCCGCGTGCAGCAGCGATTGAGTATCGAACGGCAAAGCACCAGCCAGAAGCTCGTAGAGCAGCACGCCCAGTGAATAAATGTCTGTTCGCGTGTCGATGTCGAGAGCGGTCATTTCCGCCTGTTCGGGGCTCATATAGCCGGGCGTGCCAATGAGTTGACCCTGTTCGGTGAACAGCGTTTGCTCGGTGAGGCGCTGCTGCGTGGCCTTGGCGACGCCGAAGTCGATCACCTTCACCACCGCCTTGTCGTCCTGCACACTGACGAGCACGTTGGACGGCTTGACGTCGCGATGAATGATTCCCTTTTGATGGGCATGTTGGATGGCGTGGCAAACATCCATGAACAGCAGCAACCGCTCCTTGTTCGTCAGGCGATGCTTGTCGCAATACTCCGTAATGGGAATGCCCGGAACATACTCCATCGCGAAGTATGGCAGCCCCTGTTCCGTCGCACCCGCGTCGTACACCCTGGCCACGTTGGCGTGGTTCATCAGCGCCAGGGCTTCCCGCTCGGTTTCAAAGCGGGCGAGGACCTGGCGCGAGTCCATGCCGGGCTTCACGAGCTTGAGGGCCACTCGACGACGGATTGGCTTGGTCTGCTCGGCCAGGTAGACCACGCCCATGCCGCCTTCGCCGAGGACATCTATGATCCTGTAGGGGCCGAAGGACGTGGGCAGGGGTGCTTTTGGGCTGGGGCCTCGGGCCTCTCGCCGGGCCTCTTCAATGAGCCTGCGGTCGGAGCCAAGCGGCGTCGTCTCGTCTTTCGAGGAAGGAGTCGTCATTTTCTCACCGAGATTCGGAGTGACGCGGCCGGCCAGGCTTTCGCCGTTCCGGCGGATCGGCTTCTCGACGCCGGCACCGGAGGTGACGCGACCCTAATGAGCCAGCGATGCCACCCCCGGATGACTGAGCGATTTTGGTCATGCGAGTGTCACGCGCAACCACCGGAAAACACTAGTCGCCAGGACTGTGGGCGTAGAACACTTATGGAGTTCCTCCCGGACTGGCATCCGTCGCCTCCGCGGCACCGGTGGCCGAGGAACTCGGCCTCAAGATGGTGTCATTGGCCAGGTGGTTCCGATACTCCGCGGCTTTTTCGGCGTAGCCCTTGCCCGGCTCGGCAGCGTCCCGCAATTCGTAAAGCCGGACTACCTGCCGCAAAAACTCCCGTTTGCCGCAGGTGCTGATGTCATTTCGATCCTTGGCGTTTTCGCACAGGGGCAACAGTATTTCTTCTGCATCGTTGAGTTGACCTCGCCCGAGATAAACAATCGCAAGTGCAGCTTGGGCGTCGATCCGAGGAGCGTCGGCTTCCAAGCCACTTGACGACAGGTCGGCCAGGCAGCTTCGGGCCAGGAGTTCCGCTTCATCAAATTTCTCGCTTAAGGATAGTTCATATGCCAGATTGGCTCGTGTGAGCACTACGATCTGGTGATGCGCTCCGAGCGACTTTTCAAGGCTGGTCACCGATTGGCGAAAATACTGTTCCGCTCTTTCTCGCTCGCCCTTGCATGATGAAACGATGCCGAGTCCGATCAGACACTGGGCGTACATCGGGTGCTGGGTTCCGAAGAACTTCTGAGTACGTTCCATGGTCGTGTTGAGGCAGTCCAATGCCCCTGTATAGTCTTCTTTGAGTATCAATATGTTACTCAAAGAGAAAAGAGGGGTGATGGTGCTTGAATGGTCGTCGCCCACGGTCTTGCCCATGATTGCAAGAGCTTCCCTTAGACTCGCTTCCGCCTCGTTCCATTGACCCTTCTTGGTCAGAATAATGGCCAGAGTTCCGAGTTGGGTCGCCACGTCATGGTGTATATCGCCAACCAGTTTTTTAAATAAAACCAGAGCTTCGCGAGCCAATCGCTCCGCCTCATCGGACTGTCCTAGCTTGTGTTTTACAAACGCCAAATCGCCAAGACAGGCCGCCACATCCCTGTGTTCATTTCCAAGGAGCGAGATTCTCATGGACAGCGCTTCGTTGAAATAGGGTTCCGCTTTTGCGTAGTCGGTCCGGCCTTCGTATGCTCGTCCCAGGTAATACAATACGCTTGCCAATTGGAAGTGGCGTTCACCAAACAGTTTCCGATGAAGGGCAAGACTGTCGGTGAGCACACGAATCGCTTCGTCGTGTTGCCCGCTGCGGGTGAGGGCTCGTCCGAGGGATTGTTGGCACTCGAGCGAACGTGGATGCTGAGTGCCGAGCACCGCGGCATTCTTTTCCGTCGCTTCTCGAAAACATTGTGCGGCGCCTGGATAGTCAGCCGAGTTCTCCAGCACGATTCCCAACTGAAAGTTCGAATACGCGAGGGCCTCTCGTTGATCGCCGGGTAATCGACGTTGAATCGCGATGGCGTCGCGTAAGTGTTGTGCCGGTTCGTGGATGTTACCTTGGACATTCAGGACCATGCCCAGATCGACGAGAAGCCCAGCCATCAGGGCATCATCATTTTTGAATACGGCTTTCGCTCTGACCAGTCCTTCACGGCAAAGTGCTTCGGCTTGCGGATACCGGCCCGCTTCGTAATGGACCATGAACAGGTCTTTCTCCGTGATGAACAGCTCCCTGCTTTGTGCTCCAAACGTCTCTTTGGTCATGGCCACCATGGGCTCGATCATTTCAAGGGATGAAGGAACATTTCCAACGTATAGAAATGTCCGACCCAGCGTTCGGCGAAGTTGGAATTCGGCATCAGGAATCTTGCTCAGCTCACCGTTTCGGACGCGCGTGGCCGCGACATCGAGCATCTCGCGTAGCATCGTGGTGTCGCGCCCGAGGGCTACGGACGGGGCCGCGCCGGCCAGGATGTCGGACATGAAGCCGGAGACCCGCTGGGCCTTGTCTCGCTCTCGATCGGCTCGCACGTACATGACGCTGGTGCCGATGAGACCGGCGATCAGGACAATAACCACGACCGCAACCGCTCCGACCGCCAACCGGTTCCGCCGCAGGAACTTTCCGACGCGATAGGTCGCGCTGGGCGGACCGGCCAGCACCGGTTCGCTCTTGAGAAATCGCTGGATTTCCAGAACCAGGGTGTTGGCGGTTTCATAGCGCCGGGCCCGGTCTTTCTCCAGGCATTTCATCACGATCCAGTCGAGGTCGCCGCGAAGCTGGCGGATCAGGGTCGTGGCATGAGTGCCTCGAGAGGAAGCGATGATCTCCAAAGAGCCCGTCGCTGGCGCCCCGGCCTCGGTTTTCAGGGCGCTGAGTTTCGTGCTCGGCTTGGGCGGATCGACCTCGCGGATGATCCGCTGCATTTCGAGGAACATGGCCCCGCGAAGTGTTTTCGGGTCGAACGGCAACGCACCGACCAGCAGTTCATACAGCATGACCCCCAACGAGTATACGTCCGTCCGAGTGTCAATGTCCTGGCAGGATGGATCAGCCTGCTCCGGGCTCATGTACGCCGGCGTGCCGACGAACTGCCCCGCTTCGGTGAACATGGTCACTTCGGTCAACTTCTGCTGCGTGGCCTTGGCGATGCCGAAATCGATCACCTTCGCGGAAGGCTTACCGTCCACCTCGCTGACCAACACGTTGCTCGGCTTGAGGTCCCGGTGAATGATCCCCTTCTGATGGGCGTGCTGCACGGCTTGGCCTACCTGCATGAACAATTCGAGTCGATCGGCGATCGACAGCCGGCGGTTGTCGCAGAACTGCGTGATCGGCTCGCCCTCGACGTATTCCATCGCGAAATACGGCCGGCCCTGCTCCGTCGCCCCGGCGTCGAACACTTTAGCGACGTTGGGGTGGTTCATCAGGGCGAGCGCATCGCGCTCGACCTCGAACCGGGCGATGATCGATCGGGTGTCCATGCCCAGCTTGATGACCTTCAGGGCCACGCGGCGATGGATCGGCTTGGTCTGCTCGGCCAGGTACACCATTCCCATCCCACCCTCGCCCAATAGTTTCAGGACTTTGTAGGGGCCTACCGACTCCGGGGCCTCGGGCGAAAACCGATCAACAATGGACCTGGCCAGCCGCCGCGCCGGATCACGCGGATCGGACTCCTGAATCGATTGTGTTTCCGGCGAGCGTGCGTGATCGTCGGCCATGTGTTCGGACCTTTCCAGAACAGGGATTCAAAATGCCCGAAAGGTCCTCGAATTATCGTGATCGAGCGACAAAGGGCAATAGGAGGACGACCGATGCCACAAAGCGCGGGTGCTTCAGCCAAACCTACCGAATGCAGCGCCAGTCTTGCATCGAGTCCGCGCGTCAGGGAATACCGGCGGGCAACGGCGCCGACCTTGACCGCGACATTGATCTGGCGGACTTTTCCAAGTTCCAGAACGCGTTTGTTCTCGGCCCAGGATCGTGACGACCGCGGCGGTTCAGACCACCACCAAAAAAGGTTGGGGGCGGGATTGGGCAATGAGCATTCATTGCCCATCCTCTTTTTCAAGGCGATCAGCCGGACTCCAGCGCCCCGTTGTTCTTTTGATCCAGCCCAAACGCGTCATGAATATGCCTCATGGCCTTCGGTCCGTCCTCGCGGCGGATGATGCAGCTAATCACGATCTCGCTGGTGGAGATGTTTTCGATATTAACTTCGGCCTTGGCCAGGGCCTCGAACATCGTCGAGGCGATGCCGGTGTGGGTGCGCATGCCGACGCCTATGGCGGAGACTTTGGAGACGCCGCGGTCGATCTCGACACCACGGATTCCGAGCTCAGCGGCGAGCCGCTCACAAACGACCTTCGCCTCGTTAGCCTCCGTCGCGTTTGTCGAGAAGCTGAGATTCGCCCGCTCGCCCCCCTCGTAGATGTTCTGCACGATGTCGTCGACGAGGATGTTGTTGCGGGCGACCTCGGCGAAGATTCGGGCGGCCATCCCCGCGCGGTTGGGCACGCCGACCAGCGTCACCATCGCCAGTTCCTGCTTGAGGGTGACGCCTTGAACGGCCACGGCTTCCATGGCGTGTGTTTCGGTCATGATCATGGTACCTCGCACGTCCGTCAGCGAACTGCGCACGTGAATGGGGACGTTGAATTTCTTGCCGAACTCGATGGCCCGCGAGTGCATGACGCCCGCCCCCGCCGCGGCCATCTCCAGCATGACATCGTAACTGATCTGGTCGATTTTTCGTGCCTGGGGCACGATGCGGGGGTCGGCGGTGTAAACGCCGTCCACATCGGTATAAATCTCGCATGAATCGGCGTGGAGCACGGCGGCGAGAGCAGTCGCGGTCGTGTCCGAAGCCCCGCGGCCAAGCGTGGTAATCTCGCCGCTGGCGTCGATCCCCTGGAAACCCGCGACGATAACCACCTTGCCGGCCTCCAACTCCCGATCAAGCCGATCGCGGCTGATGCGCTGGATTCTCGCCCGCGTGTGAACGCTGTCCGTAAAAAGGCCCAGTTGGGCGGCGGTCAAGCTGATGGCCTCGTGTCCCGCGGAGTGAATCGCCATGGCCATGAGGGCGATCGAGACCTGCTCGCCTGTGGTGAGCAGCATGTCGAGCTCGCGTTTGGGCGGGTCCGGGGAAATTGCGCTTGCGAGGGAAAGCAGCTCGTCGGTCGAGTGGCCCATCGCGGACACGACAAGCACGACCCGGCGGCCATCAAGTTTGGCGCGAATGGCCCGCCGGGCGGCGCGATGAATTTTCTCCGCGTCGGCCAGGCTGGTCCCGCCGAATTTCTGAACGATCAAGGACATCCGCGCGATTGTATAGCGGTTGTTCGCGTGCGGCGAGGCGGGACCCCGCAGGGGTCAAGGGATGTAGCCACGGGTGAAGCGAGGCGCAACCCGTGGTAACGAGGCGCCAAACTTGTCACGCACCCGACGACAGCGCGGGCACTTGAATGGCAGTACCTAGCCCCCGGTTGGCTCCTTCGTAAAGCTGACTTTCGGCGCGGTCTTGGCCTCCTCGGAAGTCTCGAAATACTCAGCTTTTTCCACGCCGGCCAGGCTCGCGTAGAGCCGCCCCAAAAGCTTGCGCGAGAACGTGTTCAGACTCCGCACCGTTTCGTTGTAGCGCTGCCGGGCAACGGTAAGCCGGTTCTCCGTCCCTTCCAGCGTATCCTGAAGTTTGAGGAATGACTCGTTGGACTTCAGATCGGGGTACTTCTCCTGAAGAACCAGCAGCCGCGAAAGCGCCGACTCAAACGCGTTGGCCGCCTGAGCCTTTTCACGCACGGTGTCCGATTGGAAATAGGATTTCCTGGCCTCCGCCACCCCGAGGTAGATGTCCTTTTCCTGGGCGGCAATGCCCTTGACAGTTTCGACGATGTTAGGGATTAACTCGAAGCGGCGCTGGAGCTGGTTGTCCACCTCGGCCCACGAGTTCTTGACCGCCTCGTCCAGACCGATGGCCTGGTTGTACCCGCTGTAGACGCAGCCGCCCAAAAGGACCGCGCCGCCGATCAAAACGAGAAGAAACACTCCGAGAATTTTTCCAATGCTCATGCCGCTACCTCGCTCCGTGCGCAACGTCGCCCCGCACGATGGGCAGAACTTGGCTCGCCGTTCGATTCCCGCGCCGCAAGATGGACAACGATTACCAGCGTGCACCGCCGCCTCCTCCACCGAAACCTCCGCCTCCACCGAATGATCCGCCAAAGCCGCCGCCGCCAAATCCCCCGAATCCACTACTGAATCCGCCGAAGCCGCCACCGCGTCCCGACCCTCCCATTCGACCCAGAAGCGTGGACCACAAAATGGCCTCGCCCAGGCCGCCGCCCCAGTTGCGATAGCCGCGCCGTCGTCTCTTCATCGAGCTGATCAGCACGATGAAGATGATGATCGGCACAATGCCGAGGGCGCCGCCCCGCCGCCCGCCGGAGGGAATCGCATGGCGGAAAGCCGGCATACCGGTCAGTTGGATATTCGCATCGTCGGCGATTTTGTTCGCGACGGCCACCGTTCCGTTGAAGATTCCCTCACTGAAACGCCCCTGTTTGAACTCAGCGGCGAAGACATTTCTGGACACGGACCCGGCCCAGGAGTCGGGCAAGACGCCCTCCAGGCCATACCCCGGGTGGATGCGCACCTCGCGCTCCTGCATCGCAATGGTGATAAGCGCCCCGTTGTCCTTGCCGGCCCGGCCGAGTTTCCACAGTTCGGCGTGCCGCTGGGTGAAGGTGAAGAAATCCTCGCCATCGGTGGTAGGAACCGTCAGCACCTTGACCTGCCCAGTGGTTTTCTGTTCAAGCTCGCGGAGCCAGCCTTCGAGCTGGCGCTCCACGCGCTCGTCCACGATGTTCGCCCGATCGACGACGTACGTGCCCGGGTCGGGGACGGTGACCTCGGCCCATGCGCCAGCGCTAAAACAAATGACGGACAAGCCCACATACAGGCAGCCGAAGATGAATCGCGCTCCGCCGCCGGTCGATCGGCCCTTAAGAAAATGCGGGTGATGAGCGTCACCAGCCATTGACCAACTCCCCAAGAGCTTCAACGTCACGATAGAGAGCCTCAAAGGTGGCCCAGTCGTGGGGACTCGATGCATCCAGCGCCCTGCGCAGACCGGCCAGCTTTCGATTGGCGATTTTCTCGACTCGTTCGATCAGATCGGCAACGGGCATGTAATCGCGATCCCCCTTGAGCCAAAGCATACCCCGAAGGACCCGAATGATCCCCTGACCGGCGTCGACCTCGATTTGCCCCAGCAGCCGCTGTCGGCCCGCCGAAGCGAGCAAACCTTGTCGCAAACCGAGCAACATGGCCTTCAGCTCGCGCTCGCATTCCAGGCGGATGCTGGCCGGGTCGAATACCAAATCGCTAAACGGGTCCGGCCCAAAAAGCATGAGGTGCTGTTGTTGGATCTCCAAGAGCTCCAGCGGAAACGTATCGAGCGAGGCTTTGATGTACGCCGGCGTCATGATGAGCGGCGCGGCGATCGACTGGCGGCCCAATTCGAGACCGTATTGCGACAGACGCTGTAACACCTTCAGGTCCACGCCATCGAGCACAAGGACGCTTCGCGCGGAATGCCTGGCCGGTTCGAAATGCTCAGTCAAGGCCACGCCGAACAGGGTCAGCGAAATGGCTCGCTCGCCCGCCACCTCTCGAATGAGCTCGACATAGCGACGCGCGGTTTCTCGCAATCCCGCGGGCACGGCCCCCAACGAGGTTTGAACGGTCGGCACGAAGCGATCTCCTTCCCGGCGACTCCGAGGTTTCGACGGCGCTCAAAGCGTCGCCCACCAAGGCGCACCGTGTGGTTATAAGGCCCGGACGGCGGGATGGCGATTATACACCGGTGCTAATTTTGGAACCGGGTGGTCGAATCTACTTTCGAACCGGCTCGAAGTGCTCTGGCGGCAGGTGAACGGGGTCGCGCACCGCGTAGCCGATGCCGCGGATGGTCTGGACCCAATCCCCCCCACGGCCCAGCTTGCGCCGCAAGTTGGTCATGTGCACGTCGATCCGGCGGTCCATCGCCCCGGCCGACCCGAACACCAGTTCGATCAGCCGGTCGCGCCGAACCACACGGCCATGGGCGACCAGGATCTCTCGGAGCAACTGGAACTCCGTGCGAGTGAGGACGACCGGCTCATCATCAACCGTCACCTCGTTTCGTTCGGGGATGAGAGCGAGCGGTCCGGCGACGATGGCGGAGGATGGCCGCGTTTGCGGTGTAGCGCGACGGAAGACGGCCCTGACCCGGGCCAGGAGAATCTCAAAGGAAAACGGTTTCGTAATATAGTCGTCGGCGCCGAGGGCGAAGCCGATCAGCTCATCCGGCTCCTTGCTCCGCGCGGTCAACACGATCACAGGGATGTGTCGCGTAGCGCGCTCGCGCCGAAGCTCAGCCAAGACCGCGGTGCCGGAAACGCCGGGTAGCATCAGATCAAGGAGCACGAGGTCGGGAGGGTCCTGGGCCACTCGCTCCAGCGCGGTCTTGCCGTCCGTGGCTGTCCACGTGCGATAGCCGGCTCGATCCAAGTGGTGACAGAGCATGTCACACAAGTCAGCCTCGTCCTCCACGACGGCCACGAGAGGCGCCGACCTGATTTCAGGCGCAAACATGTGATCGTCCGCCTTCCGCCCGGCGGCATGGTGAGCCGGTGCCGGCTCTCAAAAAGCCACCGAGCCGACTACGCTTAATGAATTCGTGTTAAGAACGGATGAGGTCTATGTGAAATGTGCGCTTGGAAGCCCGATTCCGATGGCCGGCACTGTGATATCCTTCGCTTCGTTGCGGCCTATCGGTGACAGCCGCGAATCACATGCGCATTCTTAATGGATAACTAACTCAAACCAAGTTTGATCCGCGACGAGAAACGGTAGCGTGTATCCGGCGCCGAAGGAACCTCGGAATGGTGCGGTCGGCGAGTTCCGGTCTTTCGGCGTCACGGCACATTAACCATGCGTTCATGTTCCAACGCGCGGCCCCCGCGCCACGACGTCGCCTCATCCGTGCTTTCGGCACGACGGCGGAAGCGGCTATTCAGTATGGCGCTTCCGAACGGCTTGGGCGCCCGATCGCCCCCGCGACATTCAATACCGAATGAATGCATCTGCCGCTATCGGTCTTCGTCGGTCAACATGCTGCTGTGTCACATGTAACAACCATACAAGAGAAATCGAGGCGTTGAGGCTTATCGCAACATTGATGCAAGTTTAGTGCGGCCTTCATACAAAATGAAGGATCGGTCCTTAGTCTCCGCACTCGGCGCAACGCAGCGAAGCCTCATCGCGCGTGTGAAATGTTCAGCGGTCAAAAATCTACGGTCACTCGGTACTACGGGATGAAAGGAGAAATCCTCATGCGGTCGAAGCAAATGAAGAGACGAAACGGCGTACGAGAGGCGTTTACTTTGATCGAGCTGATGGTGGTCATCGCGATCATCGCCTTGCTCGTCGCCATCCTCCTGCCAAGCCTCCAGTCGGCGCGCAAGCACGCCAAGACGGTGGCGTGCAGTTCGAACATGCACCACGTTGGATTGGCGGTGGCCAATTATCTGTTTACGTCGAAGGGAACCTTTCCCGCGTCCTACTACTACGCGACGGATGAAAAGGGCAACTACGATCTCAACAGCTGCACGGACGCGAAGACTTACGGGTATATTCATTGGTCCCACTTCCTGTACGACAGCGGCCAAGTCGGGGACAAGGCCTTCTCCTGCCCTGAATATGACAATGGCGGGGCGCCGCGAACGAACCCTGGCCCGGACTCCCGTCATTGGGAACAGGGGGCGCAAATGGACCTTGGCCAGAGCCACGTCGCCAACGCGGCCTCCGTTGAGGATCGCCAGGCCACGCGAATGGCCATTACCGCCAACGCCGCGATCATGCCTCGCAATAAGTTCTCGCGGGAGTGCTCCGGCGGCATACGCTACAACGTTTTCGTCAAGGAAACTCAAATCCGCCGAGCGGGCGGCACGATCCTCGCGGGCGAATTCCTGAACAACTGGAAAGCACTCAACAAGCCGAATTCCGATTCCGGCGGCGGCGGGACGCCGGGCGACGCGAAGATCATCAGTGCGTCGCACCGTCCGGTTAACCCCTTCTACCATGTTGGTGGCGGGTGGAACGAATACGCCGCGACGAACTCCGCCGGTTTCATCTATGGAAAAACCGGTGATACGAGCAACGGCGCCAAAGACCCCACGGGCGTCTACGGGCTTCAGAAAACCAAGGACGTCCGAAATGCGGTCGGGTTACTCGATTGGTCGACGACCGTCGGACAAATCAACGCCCTCGGACGTCACCATCCCAATGCGAATAAGGTGTACGCGGAAGAATTCGGCGGGTTGGCGAACTTCCTGTTCGTAGATTCGCATGCCGAGTCCATGACCATTCTGGACACGATGGAGAAGCGCCTGTGGGGCGATGCCTACTACTCGCTCACCGGCGCGAATGAGGTCCTGAACTACAACTTTGTGCCGAATAATGGTGGCTAGGAGGGTTGGGCGAAAGCGCGTGCGAAAGGCGATCAAGTGCCGGAAGCGGGTATTCCTGGTTGTTGGTTCGCCGGTGCGATGCCAGCCGACATCGGACGAAAGTATCCAGCGGTACCCGCTTCTCGCACACGCCCCGCAGTGCAATCCCCGGGAGTTGGAAAGGAGGTGCAACGAAGGAGCAAAGGAGTGCCGGTGAGGCGGCGCGAAGGGTCGACAGGCGATCGCTCTGGGCTTGAGTTCGCCTCCATCGCGCCTCATCGGTTTCGTCGCGAGTGACTGGTGCGTTTGGGAACGTGGGGCGTGGACGGGCTTTCCGGAGGGGAAAGCGGCATGGCCCGTTCACAGGCATGTTCCGTGGTCGCGTGGATGTGCGAACTTTGGGCATGACTGGAGTTGAGAAGCAATGAGGAACAGACAATTGTCAACAAGATATTTAGCGGCAATTGCGGCAGTAGCCGCATTGTGGCCCTGCGCAGCGATGGCGAACAATTGCTGCAGGGTTGCAGGTGGTTGTACGACGGATACCGCGGGAGACTGTGCGATTTTAGGAGGCACACACTTTGCGACGTTGCAATGCTACGGAAGCAGATATTGTGCGGTGAAGGGTGGCGGCTGCCTGGGCGAGAATTGCGGCGCGTGCAGCGTGGTGAATACGACCGGCGGCAACGGTGATCCTTGTGATGAGGACTCCGATTGCAGCGTGGCGGGAGAGACGTGCAACGGGGTGTGCGGGATTTCCGGAACGCTGTGCACGACCGATGCGCAGTGCCTTCCGACCGGCACAAATGGCTTTTGTATTTCCGCCGGAGGAGCCGGGCGGTTCAACCCGCCAGCGGGTGGTTCAGTCACCGTCCAGGGTGGTCAAGTGAGCGGCGCCGGGGCGTCGCTGTTCAATCCGTTCTTCCAGCAAGCGGCCTCGACCAACGATTGGAACGACGTGAACGACGACGGATGCCTGGGTTTCAACAACCCTCCGTGCAGCGGCGGCCGGTTCGTCGATCAGCTCTCCCCGCAATGGGCGGTTGCCAGCACGACGTCACCGTGGTGGATGTTCCAGTATCGAAGCGTCGGCTCGGTGAACGGCTTCGAGGAGTTCGTGGCCAATCAGACCTGCGAGGCGATTCCCCTCGACGTCCCCTCCGAGGCGGGCTTGTTCAATCAGTTCCAGTATGCCACGGGCGGAGTCATCAACCCCGTGATCCTGGGGATCTCGGACAACGACAGCGGCACGCCGGTGGAACCGGGCGAAATCGAATTCTCGTTCCTTGACGTGCCCAGCCGTTGGGCCACTCTGGTGCCCGGGGAACCCAAGTGGTCGCGACCCCCGCTGTCCGATGGCTACGGAGCCAACCCGGTCGTATCGTCCTCCGGCTACGTCAGCAACCTTCAGTCGCTCGATCGGCAGTGCGGCACTTGCAGCGGCAGTGGCGACCCCTGTACGACCAACCCGGCCGACTCACGATCCTGCCCCATCGGTGAAACATGCATCCCAAGCGGCCCTGTGGTATCCCTGAATCAGAACGACGTGGCGGATGAGAACACGATTTTCGATGAAGTCGCGGCCGTGGTGCCCGTCGCCTACGTCTCGAACCGCGGGACGGGTCTTCAGAACCTCAGATACTCCGAAGCCCAATACCTCTTTGGCGCCGGACGTATGCCCACCGGCGAAAACCTCGTGGCGGTCACGCGTTCCGTTGGTTCCGGCACGCGCAACGCGATCATGAACTCGACCGGCGTCGATACGAGCTGGGGCCGTGGCGACAATGTCGGCAATGAGGACGGCGTCACCGACAATTTCCGCCTGAGTCCGACCAGCCAACAGACCAACGGCGGCGGTTCGAGCCAGGTTGAGGAGGCGATCCAGATGTGGCGTCTGGCCGTCGGGTACTCCGGGCTGTGCGGCAGCGGTCGTGCCTCCACGGATGCCGCCGCCGGCTTCTACGAAGTCCTCGGCGTCTGCCAGGACGTGGGCTACAGCGAGTGCAGTGGCAGCGGCGCTGCCTGCCAGGCTGACAAGGACTGCCCCGGCGGCGAAACATGCGACATCGTTCGAGCACCCTGCAACTGCTCAGCACAGGCGTGCGGCACGGGCCCCGACGGCTTCGGCGGCAATCGCCAGGTCGCCACGCCAAACGGCGGCTTCGTGCGCCCGGGTTTGAACACCATGCTGGACGGTTGCGATTCGTGCTGCGGCTACCAGATCGTCGGCAACGGCTCGTTTGTGGTCCGTGGCGACCGAGACGAGAATCGCGATGTGCCTCCCGGAACCAATCCGAAGGTCGACAATCAGCAAGTCGCCGAGTATCTGAATAACATCTACGACAGCATCGCAGCCTTCTCGGGCAGCACGCAGCCCGGCAACTGCTTCTTTATGGACACGACGGGCTGCACGATCGACGCCAATTGTCCGGGCACGTTCTGCACCGGCGCTGTCGTGCCGACCGCGTGCGTCAACACCGCGTTCTGCCAGGCCAACGTTGATCCGGCCTCCACCTGCGAGCCGGATTTCTGCCGTCTGAAGGCCAACATGCCGGGCGACTACCTGGCGAACACCTTCTTCCTTCCCGACGCCGTGGACTGCACCCAGGCCCTGAACTCGGGTATGGACTTCGATGCCACGCCCGGCCTGGTTCAGAATCTACAGAACTTCATCCGCGCGAATCAGACCTGCCCCGAGCCGCCCGCCTACGGCGGCGACGCGGATGGTCAGCCGGCGGGCAGAACCCCGCGGCGCATCGCGTTCAACGTGAAGCGCTGCAGCGTGACCACAACACAGTCATGTGACGTTGACGGCGACTGCCCCGGCGGAGAGACATGTCTCACCGTCGCCGGTGTGTACAGCGACGGCTCGACGACCGGAAGCTACTTCTACTTCGACGGCGCCGATCCGCCCAGCACGCTTGCCCAGGGTACCAAGCCCGCCAAGCGTAACCGTTTGCAGGGCGATATGAATCAGGACTGCGCCCGCAGCGTGGCGGACGCGGGCGAGTTGGCGAAGGCCTATCTCCAGCCGCGTCTCTGGTCGCAGTCGGCGGCGGCCACGAACCTGGGCGGCGGTTGCCTGGGTGCGCCCGATGTCGGCAATCAGACGGTCGGTGGAATCGACTCGGCCATTCCCGAACTCATCGCCGACTTCAACGGCGACGGAAGCCTGACCAAGGAAGACCTCCGGTACTGGATGGACGGTCTGGCACTGGTGGCCGGTCAGTTGGACCGCCGTGCCGGCGCGATCGCGATCGATAGCGGCCTGAACGCGTTGGGCCGATGCATGGGTAATCCGTTGAAGGTCTGCCAAAACGCGGGGCAGTGCGGTGGCGATGCCCCATGCGTCATCGGCGATCGCATGTTGCCCTGGGCGGATCAGCGAGAGCAGTTGTTGATTCCTCCGGCGGTGGCCGGTGAGGCCCCGACGTTCAACGTCCCGGCGGACATCAACATGATGCTCAGCACAGGCCAGCCGTACGAAGCGGGCGACTTCCGCGGCGACGTGGCCGGCGGCCGCAATCAGGTTTGCATTCGCAGTAGGTGCAGCGTGACCCGGAATGTCTGCGCGGTGGCCGCCGATTGTCCTGTGTCGGCCCCGACCGCCGGTGCCCAGCCGATGGGTTGGGACGGTCGCATCGACGCCGTGGACGTGAATTATTGCTGCGACTTCGTGGGGTTGAGCTGGAACAACCTGAACGACGCGGTGTTCATGGACCTGAGCTGCGATATGGACGGCGATCTGGATGTCGATCGGGATGACACCGAGGAGTTGGTGAAGGTGATCCTGGAAGCCGCCGACGGTGATGCCGATCTCGACGGCGACGTGGATTTTGCGGACGCCGCCATCGTCCAGGCGACCATCAACGACCCGCAGTCCTGCAACCAGTCGCTGTCCTGCTGCTGGACGGACGGCGATTTCGACTTCGACGGCGACGTCGATGCCAACGACCTGCTCGCCGTGGGTAGTACGCAGCCGGGCACGGGCGACAACACCTGCCAGACGACCAATGCGGACACCGGCATCCCCTGCAACACGAATGCCGATTGCACGCCGCCCGCGGTATGCGGCGTCAAGAGCCGCTACGCCTCCATCACGCCGGCGAACGCGGCGGTTGCCGGAGGAACGCCGACATCAATCCGCGTGCGGGTCGTTTCCGCTCCACAGTTCCCGGCGCTCGTCGGGGACATCTACTACGCCGGTCCGGAACAATCGATTCCGAACTCCCCGAACCCGGCCCTGCGCGGCGCTCCCGTCGTCTGCACGGCGACTCCACATTCCCAAGTGTGGACCTCGGGCGTGCTGCACCTGTTCGGCCAGGCGATTGTCCCGAGCCCGAATACCGGCGGCGTTACTTCCTACGCAATCGCCCACTGCGATCCCACCGGGGCCATTTGTGGCGGGGAACTGGTGGTGGCCATGGCGAAATGGGGTGACGTCGTCCGCGGCTTCGGCGGCGGCTCGCAGCCGAACTTCGGCGACGTGAACTCGATCGTCCAGAAGTTTGGTAACGTGGCCTCAGCTCCGAGCATGCCGCGTTCCGACATCGTAGGCGCGGGCAATCCCGGCAACCCGAACACGCCGAACCAGGCGGCGAACTTCGCCGACGTCTCAAATGACGTCGCCGCGTTCAGCGGCTTCCCGTATCCGTACGCCGCGACCGGATGCCCCTAATCTCGACTGCTTGACCGCGGTTTGACCGCTGAGGGCGGGGTGGGTCCGTAGCCCACTCCGCCCGTATTTGTTTCCACCTATCTCGCGAGATTACGGCCGGTTTGACAGGCTCGCGGCTTTTTGCCGGGCTTCGGTGGCGCCGGGGTCGTCGCCCAATTCCTCGAGCACGACCGCCAGGAATCCGTGGGCCTGCGGGTCATCAGGCGATAGACGGACCGCCTCGCGGATATGCGGCAGGGCATCGTTTGGTCGTCCGGTCATGAAGCTGGCCACGGCCAGGTTGTAGTGCCACAGTGCGACACCCGGTTTCGCCTCAACGGCGCTTCGCAAGTGAGTCAGCGCTTCCGTGGCGTTTCCCATCGTCAGCAGCGTGTACCCCAAGGCATATTGAATGTCTCCGGTTTTTGGTTCCAGCTCCGCCGCACGGCGCAGTTGCACCAGGGCCGCGCTCGGATCGCCGCCTTGCAGCATGGCCAGCCCCAGCAACATCCTCAGCCGCCCGGAGTTCGGATGACGTTCGATGGCCGGTGAGAGTTCCGCCCGGGCTTCTGGATACCGCCCCAGGCGATTGAGAAGTTCACCGAGCTTGATCGGCCACTGAGTGTCATGCGGTGACACTTTAATCGCCGCGCGGTATTCCGCGATCGCCTCTTCCGGTCTCTGACGGGCGATCAGCAAGGCGGACAGTTCATCGCGGGCCACACCATAGGCCGGGTCAACCGCCAACGCGGCGCGATAAGCCGCCTCCGCCTCCGCCGGCCGTCCGGCCTTGGCCAACACCGACGCCAGCCCACGATGCATCTCCGGTCGCCGAGGCTGGGCCTCAATGAGTCGCCGTACCGTTTGTTCGGCGCCGGCCGTGTCGTTACGGGCCACGTACAGCCAGACAAGGTCCCGAAGGACGGAGGGGAACCGCATCACCCCCCACCGGTCCGCTCGCTCAAGCGACGAAAGGGCGGATTCCACGCGGCTTCGCTGATCGCTCGACGCCGACGACCACCAATCTTTGCCGGGCTCCCAAATATCGTCGCCCAACCGAAGTCGGGCCACCTGCGATTGCCCGCGCCACGCCTCGAGTTGAACGGCGGCGCTATGAGCGCTCATCAGGAGCCATATGGCCATCGCCCCGACGAAAACGGCCCCCGCCCTCGTGAGACGCCACCCACGCTTGAGTTGAAGCTGCTGCAACCGCACCTGCGGCCGCCGCGCCACATGAATCAACTTCATCACCAAGAACGCCGTCATGGCCGCGATTCCCATGGCCAGCAACAGCGGAATTTCGTCATACAAACCGCGATAAATCAGCAACGCCGCAAGCCCCACGATCACCATGAGTAACTCTTCGGCCAAGCTGAAATCAAAAACTGTGGGGCGCCTTGGTGCCACGGGCTTGGCACCCAGCGATGGCCGTGAAAAACCGAAGTACAACGCGTCGTTGGGGCAAACGCTCACGCAATCCATGCATTTCATGCAACCCGGATCCACCACCATGCCGTATAGCGCCACCTCTTCGTGGACCCGCACATTCGAAGTGCACACCGCCGTGCAATGACCGCAATGCTCGCAAGCGTCCGTGACCAGGATGCGGCCGGGCGCGACCTGATCGGCCAGGCCGAAGAAGCCGCCGTACGGACAGGCATAAGTACAAAAACCCTTCGCCCCCAGGAAATACACGATCGCGAAGCCGCACAATGCAAACGTCACGATCGCAATCGCCACGCCCGGAAAAGTCGCCCAGAACTCGGTCGTCGTCAGGTGCGAAGTGACTCTTGGCCGTGGTGCTCCGATCCACCATCGATACACGCTCGGCCAGACGAACATATAGAGGGCCAGGGCCAACGGCGCAAACACCAAGAGACGCGAACGAAACGGCTTCGGCTTGATGCGGACCTTGGTCAGCAGCCACGCGCAGAGGTCCTGATAGGCCACCAAGTGACAACCCCAGCCGCAAAAGAATCGGCCCCAGATGGCGGTCGCGATGATCGCCAGGGCGAAGAAAATGAACCCGGCGTTCAAGTAGCCGTCATTGAGTGTGTACATGGCCTCGGACGGCTCGACGGGCGTGAGCGTCCGCCCGGCAACCCACCAATGAATCACGTGTCCGATGATCAGGAGATGAACCGCGATCAGCACCGCCGCCCTGCGACCGCTCATGCGCGAATGGCGCACCGACGGACTCCCCGCAGCGACGACGGGCAACGCGACGGAATGCCCCTCCCGCTTTTTCACGGGCGCACCGCAGCTTCGATTTATGACCCCCATTTCCATCGTCTTCGTGAATCTCGAACCAGTTGACCACCCGGAACCGCGGGTGGGCCACAGCCATTATAGGCGAGCCGAGTGGAAGCGGGTGGTCCCGATCAGTACCGCGACCGTGAGGGAGCGGGCCTTTTCGGTGCCGTAACGGATAGCCGCTCGTTGACACTCGCGGTTCTGTTCAAACTTGACCTCTGACGTTCGTCTATCTTGTCAGCCCCCCAACGACACGCCACAATCCAGGTTTTCGCCGGCTATCCCCGGCGGGCCCGGACCCGTTCGAATGAACCAAGCGCCCGAAAACACGGCTCAAGTCAGCGAACGGCTGGCGGACCATCTGCGCACGCGGCCGCAAATGGCCGAACGCATCCTTCGCGAACTCCTCATGGAGCTTCACCGCCGCGGCATCGCCACCATCGACCACATCCAGGACGAAGCCCGCAGAAGAATCGGCGATGCCCCGACCGAGATCATCGACGACCCCAATCAGGCCCAGCGGGCTCGTTGGGACGAGCGCGAGCGGATCGAGATCGAGGCCATCACCCGTGAATACGTCTCCGGCCATTTCTGCCTCGCGGACGTGGACGACCTCGTCAACCTAACCCTCAAACGCGAGGAGGTCCACAGCCTCGAGAACGTCGCCAACATCACCAACGTCTCTTTCCGTGAATTGGCCGACAAGATTCAGCGCTTCTGCCGGCTGCCCTTGGGGGAAACACAACTCCACCCCGCCGAGGTCGTGGGCACCCGCGTGGCACTCGTCCGCCACTTCTTGAGCGATCAGCTTGAGTTCATCGGCGTGGCCAAGAACCACCTGCGCATTCGCGATTTTGACGACATCACCCGGCGCATGATCGGCAGCGACGCCGGCATGGGTCGCATCGGCGGAAAAGCGGGCGGCATGATCCTCGCCCACGCGATTCTCGCCGAAGCCGAAAAGGATTCCGACCCGTTCCTTCCACTGGCCATGCCCGAATCCTACTACCTCCGCAGCGACGTGATCGACGACTTCCTGCGGCTGAACCGGCTCGACGAATACCAAACTCAGAAATACAAGCCGGTGGACGCCGTCGTTCGCGAATACCCGTTGATCCGCGGCGTCTTTCGCAACGGCGACTTCCCGCTCAAGATCGTCCAAGAGCTCCGCCGAGTCCTCGAAAAAATCGGCAACCATCCTCTCATCGTCCGCTCCTCGAGTTTGCTCGAGGACCGTTTCGGAACCGGTTTCTGCGGCAAATACGCCAGTTTCTTCCTGGCCAATCAAGGCCCGCTCGAACATCGGCTCAGGGCTTTGCTCGGCGCCATTGCCGAGGTGTATGCCAGCATCCTGGCACCCGATCCGATTATCTATCGGCGCGAGCACAATCTGCTGGACTACGTGGAAGGCATGGCCGTCTTGATCCAGAAAGTCGTCGGCTTCCGCCACGGCGACTATTTCCTCCCCGCGGTCGCGGGCGTGGCCTTCTCCCGCAACGAATACCGCTGGTCGTCCCGGATCAAGCGCGAGGAAGGATTGCTCCGCATCGTCATGGGTCTGGGTACGCGAGCGGTCGATCGCAGTGGGGCCGATTATCCGCGAATGGTGGCCCTGAGCGCGCCCACCCTGCGGCCCGAGTCCACCGTTCAGGAAATCCTCCGCGCCGCCCAAAAAACGTTGGACGTCATCGACATCGAAAACAACCGCCTCACCTCCGTACGTTTGGACGAGATTCTGCGTCAGGGCGCCGATTTCCCGATGTTGGACAAAGTCGTCTCGGTCTTTCGCGACGGCGAGCTGTATCCGCCGACGGGTTCGATCGTCGACGCCCCGCCGGGAGACCTGTGCATCACCTTTGACAAACTCATCCGCGACACGCCCTTCGTGCAACGAGTTCGCGACATGCTCCATCGCCTCGAGCAGGTGTACGGACTTCCGGTGGACATGGAATTCGCCTGCGACGGCGAGAAGTTCTATGTCCTTCAATGCCGCACCCAGTCGCAAGCGTTCGAAGCGGGACCGGTGACCGTTCCCAAGAACATTCCCGATCGCGACGTGCTCTTCGACGCCCGTCGCTTCGTCCGAACCGGCCTCATCGAGGGCATTGAATACATCGTCTACGTAGATCCGCAGCAGTATGACGAGGTCCCGTCGCGCGAGCGGCGAAACGCCATTGGCCGGGTCATCGGTCGAATCAACCACGCCTTGCCCGCGCGAAAATTCATCTTGATCGGGCCGGGACGATGGGGCAGCAACGACATTCTGCTCGGCGTCCCCGTCCGCTACGCCGACCTCAACCGTTCCCGCATGTTGATCGAGGTGTCGCGGCAGAAAGACGGCTTTTCCCCGGAGGTATCCTTCGGCACTCACTTCTTCCAAGACCTCGTGGAAAGCAACATCCATTATCTACCGCTCTACCCCGACGAGCCCGGCAACCGCTTCAACACCTCCTTCCTGCTCCAAGCGCCCAACGCCCTGTCCACCGTCGTACCCGAGGACGCCGAATTCGCCAACGAAATCCGCGTCGTACACGTCCCCGCGGTCACCGGCGGGCGGCACCTCACCGTGGCCATGGACGGGGAAACCGACCAGGCATTGGCCTTTTTCGCATGATCGGCGCGCGGGGGGTTGCCCCACGCCCTGCGTGGCCATGCATTTCCGATCGGACTTTTCGGCGGGAACAATTCTTGAAGTGGGCATTTGCAACAAATGGTTTTTTGAGTTCTGTTTTTCGAGTTGTGCCATGTAGTGGCACTTGCTGACGGCGCGACATTTGCCGGAAAAACAAGGATAATATGCGCATCGGACCGGTCGGAACGTCGAATGGCTGACTCCGTTTTTCGATCGATTTTGAGCGCTTTTTGATCGTTTTTTGATGTTTTTCGATCGATTTTGGATGTTTTTTGATCGTTTTCGACCCCTTTTGGGTCGGTTTCTAATGTGAGCGCGCTCATATTCCCTGGCCGCGCGACCGCTTCGACGCCCTCTCCGAACATGGAAACCACAGGGCAGGCGTGGAGCCGGCCAGGAGCGGCAGCGCTAGTGATTTCCATTCGCGCGGTCATAACCCCGTCCCCAAGCCAAGAGGGTTCGTCCGCAGAAGCCCCCTTT
>Ga0137431_1000029_pt1 | contig 91947 bp, 77 predicted proteins | sample EasRivERMZT800_2_FD_104646 | JGI IMG/M metagenome (GOLD analysis project Ga0137431, IMG submission 104646) | Soil microbial communities from meander-bound floodplain in the East River, Colorado, USA - East River MetaG ERMZT800_2 | ecosystem: Environmental > Terrestrial > Soil > Floodplain ... | reverse complement strand
TCGCCATCTTCTCCTGCCCGCCGAAATGTCTCCGCTGCCGCTCGTTGCTCATGTCGTTTTCCCCCGTCTGGGACTACACTACCCAGCACGACGGAAAACTCCATTTCCGACTGAAGCATCACACCCGGAGATTGGCCAGCTTGCGGCTAAAACCGTTACTGAGCCGCGTGAAGCGACGCAGGTAGGTCCGTACGTTCCAATTCGACCGTTCTACGTGCGACGTTGTAATCAGCCCCGTTCGGGGCGCCCCGCATACCCAATTGTGAGTAATGCTCGTGACTCTAGGGGGCGTGTATCTATGCTCGTCCGAGTCGGCGTCGTAATTCTTGATGACCTGAGCGAAGTTAGCCCGCGCTCCGAAATATCGTGGAATCGCGGTTTTATACCCAGCCCAACCGTCGGCAAAAATTTGAACGGGTCCGCCGACGCGGCGGCTCAGGGTGTTCACGAATCGGTGGGCCGTAACATCGTCCCGCTTGTCCACGTCGTGCGCTAGGATCATCTTGGATTCACGCTCCAACGCGATGAAGCAGTATTGATCGCCCCATTCCGACGGATCGCCCGGCTGTAGGTGTCGCTCTTTCGTGTGGCAATAGGTCCAAAGTTCGTCGCACTGGATCGAATTCGTGCAAACGTCGCGAATTTCCCGATCTAGGATCGCTTCGCAATGGGCACCCGCACGGACAAGCAGCCTCAGAATCGAATCACGATGGGCGCCCGTCATCCGCTCGGCGCTCCTCACGCTGCAACCTTCAACCAAGGCTTGCAGGATTGCCCGTTTCTTATCGGGCTTCATATGGTTGGCCACGGTCGCTCCCTTTTCTGGGTGCGAACCGCCGCATATAATGGGGTCACTGGGGACCGCTGCGGCTTGTTCGCACGGTTCCAGCCCCGTAAGCGGTTACCGCCGCTTTCGGGGCACTTTTCAAGAACGCTGGGCCGCCTTGCCGATCGGATCGTGGATTCCTAGGCCCGTCGATCCGTCCGACTCATCCTGTATCATGGTCCCCGCTGGCCGACGGCCCGGCCTACAGCGGGGACAGCAACTAATCTGAGCATTTCGAGCCTCCGTTCTCGGATCATCGATCCGTCAGAACCTAAGTATAACCAGTATCTCGGACGGAGTCAACCCATATCATGATATGGAGGCCTAAAAAATGAGGGGCCGCCGGTTTTGACATATCACCAGCTCGGTGTATACTGTATCAGGCTCTATCAAAGAAAGGATTCGAATGGAAGCTGTCAAAGCAACTCGGAATCGTAATCCTGCCTTTCCGGCGGTTGATCTGGGGCGTGCGTTGGAATTGGCAGAGAAGCTGTACGAAAAGGAAACTCGCAAGCCGTTCGCCCCTGAGACGGCTGCATCGCATTGGGACTATAGCCTAAAGAGCAGCGGGGCGTTGCAGGCGGTGTCAGCCTTGAAGCAATTTGGGCTGTTGCTTGAGGATGGGGATGGAAACAAGCGAAAACTGCGGCTGTCCGAGCCTGCCTTGACGATCATCATTGGGAAGCGGACCAATTCGCCAGAGCGAGCCAAGGCGCTCCAGGAGGTTGCCTTGACCCCTAAGGTCTATAGCGAACTTTGGTCTAAGGCCGACGAAAGCGGGCTGCCGTCAGACACGGAACTCGAAAATTACCTTCTTCTGGAGCGAAAGCCGCCGTTCTACGAGGAAGCGGTGAAAGGTCTTATCAAGGATTTTCGCTCAACAATCAGGCTTGCAAAACTGGAAAAAAATGATATACTTGATCGGACAGGCGGCACCGATGGGGGCAACGATCCTGAGACGACCACACCGAAACCGCCGAAGTTTGGACTTGGGCTGATGACCCCGAACGCGATCCCTTTGACAATACTCACGAACGACCGCAGCGTTGCGGTAGTGAGCATACCTCAAATGTCCGCACGGGCTTTTGACTTTCTGAAAAGCCAACTGGACCTGTTTCGATCGGCCATCGTGATTGACGATAGCGCACCAAGCCAAGCCGATCCAGCGCCAGAAAAGTGAAGATCGTTCGTCCAGGACGGTTAGGCCCCGCACGTCAAATTAGGACACTACCGGATCTTGCGATTCCCGCGGGAGTTCCGTAGCCGCTACGCATATCGCGTCCCCATGACGTAGATTCGATTTTTCCCGGCCCGTTTGGCGGTCAGGAGGGCTTCGTCGGCGCGGGAGATCAGTTCCGTTCGATTGGTCGCGTCCCATGGGAACGTGGCCAGTCCGCCGCTGATGGTCAACTCGAGTTTGTCCGCCGTGCCGCCCGTTTGAACTCCACCGCCGCTCACCATGCCCGACCGAACCTCAAGACTCTCTTCATGCAGCGCCTCGCGCACGCGGTCCAAGACGGCCAGCGGTGATTCGGGGTGTTCCGAGCCGGGCACGCGAGGTCCGTCGGGGTCCCAGAAGACAACAGCGAACTCGTCGCCGCCGAACCTGGCCACGACGTCCTGCTCGCGGCACATGCGACGAAACAGAGAGCCGATTCCGCGGATGATGCGGTCGCCGGCGTCGTGCCCGAACCGATCGTTGTATTCCTTGAAGTTGTCGATATCGAAAAGCAGCAGCGTGACCGGGAAACGATCGCGATGCGATCGCGTCAGGATTCGATCCAGGGCGTCGAACAAATATCTGCGGTTCGGCAGGCCGCTGCACTCATCGGTGACCGCCTCGTGGCACACCTGACGATGTCTCGCCGCGGCCGAAACGATCTCGCCGGCCAAAAGGGCGTAATGTTTCAGTTTCTCGCCGTCGGCCGGTGTGTAGGGGCCTTCCGCGCGTTCGGTCAGCGACAAATGCCCGACGACACCCTTGGGACCGGCGATCGGCGCGGTTAACAGCGGATGGAGTACAGTATCCCCAGCCGTCGCCGCCACGCCTTCTACCACAACGCAAGCGCCGCGAGCGGCCATGACATCACGAAGCAAAGTCGCCAATCGCTCCAGCAATTCCCGTGGCTGAACATCAATTGCTGAAAGCAGGTTCCCGAAGCGGACCACATCGGACATGGGCACCGTGGGCGCCCGTTCAAACGCGCGGGCATGGCCTTGAGACACTCGCGGATACTGCAACGCGGTGTCCAATTCCGCGAGATGGAGCGGCTCAAGAACGTAATCGTCCGCACCGGCGCGGAGCCCGCTCCGGGCGAGCCATTCCGCGTGCGGCTCGCACGAAAGGACGATCCGTGCATTTTTTCCCACGGCCTCGCGCAAGCCGGCCACCGCATTATCGAGGTGCCCCGGGTGGGCATCGATTGAAGCTAATACGGCTCGCGGCGGTCGGCGACAGATGTCCACGATGGCCGACAAATAGGTTTCGGAACCACGTACCGAGAACGATGGATACCAGCTCCGCAGCGTCCTTAGCCAATCATTCCCGTCACGAGGCCGCCCGACGACGAGCAGATCGTCCCTCCCCGGCCCGTTGGCTGGACCATTGATTGCTGGCGCTCCGCTGATCATGCCCGCTCCCCTCCGTTGGATTCGCGGCGATGCTGTTGTCCCGAACCTTGAGGGGCGGGCGATGGGCCGTTGTCACCGATCAAGGCCCGCAATTCCTCGTCCGTCAGGAGGGGTTCGTAGGGCCGACGAGATGATGGTGGGCGGCGTGGTTCCGCTGGGCGCATCGAAGTTGATGGATCGTGTGCTGCATCCGCCAACGGCTCCCCGTCATCGTCAACTTCCTCAAATCGACAGGCCTCCAAAGGGGTTTTGTCCGCTTGACTCGGCGAAGGCCGTGTTCGGATCGGCCCGCCCGCATATCTCATCCAGGGAACTCGGGCCGCTCCGGCCGAATCCCCATCGCTCTGCCCCACTTCCTCCTCGACCCGTTCGTCCTCATCCAATGGGTCTTCGTCGCCGACGGTTCCCGCCGGTGACTCCAAAGGAGAGGTAATCGCTTCGCGCATTGGCTCTGGCTCGAAGTTCGGCTCGTGGCCAGCCTTCTCAATAACGGCCGAACCGAGCCCTTCCGGGGGTGCTCGGTTGTCTGAATGAAGGGCCGCATCGTGCCCCGCGAAGTCGTCCAGTATGCGGTCGCTCAGTTCCGCCGTTGCCCCACGGGTCAGGGCTTCCTCAATGCCTCGCCGTGCCCGGCGTCGGCCATAGACATAGACCTTCACGTCCGGTCGAAGCCGTGATACCAGTGAAAAAAACTCAAATTCAGGTGGCAATAGCTCGTCCACGCACACGATGGCGGCGCGGATGTCTCCCTGAACATCGTGACCCAGTCGAGCCAAAGCACGATAGACATCGGGGGAGGGAGCCGCCCGGAACCCGATCCGGCTCGTGATCATTGCTGATCCGCCGCCGTCGGACCCGCGCTCACGCGCTGACGAATGCACGTGGAGAACTGGTAGGACCTTTTGGGAACGTTCGTCGGACATGGACCCGCCTCGACCTCCGGGCGCGACTGTAGTCATCGATCGTTTCAATGTACAGACTGATCGTTTTGGTTTCCTGGTCCAAGCCAAGTGGCACCGGATCCCCCCTTACCCATCATACGATACATTCCCGGACTCAATCAAGGCATTTGGCGCAAAACTCTTACTGATTTTGCACAAGATTGACCTGTACATTGTACGAATTACAGGGTAGAATTCGCATTCCGGCGGCGCGATGCGCTGCTCTACGAAAGGAGAGGCAGGGCGACACATGGCGGCTACTTTGGACATCTCGGAGGCCAGGAAGAAGTTCAACACCATCGACGAGGACCTGAAAACCAAGCCGGTTATTCGGATCACCAGGCACAACAAGCAGGCGTTCGCCATCGTTGATATTGAGTACCTGGACACCATAATGGAGACGATGGAAGTCTTGAGCGACCCGCACGCGATGCGAATGCTCCAGGCCAGCATCGAGGAAATCCGTCGCGGCGATCTCATTGACCATGAGGAAGTGGAAAAGGACCTCGGATGAGATGGAGCGGCGGGTACGGATCAAATGGACGCTCACGGCGAGGGACAGCCTGGCGACATTGCCGAAGAAGGTACGCCGCGCGATCATCGATAAGGTTGGGGCCCTTGCGAATTGCGACCCGAGAAAAGCCCACAAGCCGCTTGAGGGACCGCTCGCCGGTTACTTCGCGATCAAAGTAAGCCGCTATCGAGCCATATACACGGTGCGCGACGAGAAGCTACCAAATGGCGATGTATTGATTCACGTCCACGTTACCGTTGTTGCGGTTGGCATGCGGAAGGATGGAGACAAACAGGATGTGTATCGGCTCGCGGAGCGATTGATCCGGTATGCAGGCCAGCGAGTAGACCCAATCGAGTAGCCGCCGGGCGATTTGAATGGGCGGCGCCGCGCCGGGGACAAGCCCCGACGCTACGCTTACTTCCCGCCCTTGCACATCGGGGCAAGCGCTTCAAGAAGTTTCTTGGCCTCTCGCCCGTCCCCTTCGCACGGGTTACACAGAAAGAGCTCGCCGCGCCGGCCACAGGCGCCGCGAACGTGTTCCAGAAGCCGCTCAATGCGCCGGACGCAATCCGCTGATTGCGGGCCGCTTTTGCCCGCCTGGTTGTTGACCACGATCACGTCACTTTCCACCAAACCATGGTAAGAGCTCTGAAGTTGCACTCTGGTGGCCAGTTCATCACCCAGGGGTGAGTACAGGAACGTTCGCATCTGCGTGCCGGTGAGATCAGCCCGCTCCTCGGGGGGGTCGCCGTCGTCGGGGTGAGTCAGCAGCCCGAAAAACTCCGACGCGAAGGCCGCGGTATCGTCCAGCACCCGCTGAAGTTCGTCCGCCGCCCGGCTCGAATCCCTAAATACCTCATGAACGCTTTGCGGGAGGGGCATGACGAACACACGGTGGTCATAGGGATAGGCGTGCCGAAGCGTCGGATCCGCGTCCGCCTCGATCACCACCGAGCCAAAGCGATCTTTCTTGTGGATCTCGGACAGGGCTTCCGGTAGGACCTCGAAGATGCGCTCACCGTCATAATCGACCCAGCGAGCCGTTGAGACCCCGCACTCGTGAGGGGCCTTGACCATAGGCTTGGGCTGCTGTTTATCGGAACCTCGTTGTACGAGGCGCAGGTAATGTGGCGGCCGCTTCCACAAGCGGTCGACCATTAGCCGGATCACGGCGCTCTTACCTGCGCGCCGCAGCCCGCTTATGAATGTGACCGATAGCCCCATAACCACCGGCTGCGTGAACGACCAACTCCCACCTTTATCATAGGCTTTATGACGACCAGCGACCACGATGCCGCTACGTCTTTTTATGTCGGGGAAACGGAACCGGTTTCGTCACGAAATCGCGGGATGTGCTGGCCGGGGGCGGGCGCTTTTACGAGGAACCATACTCGCGACCCCCAGTCCCGGGCGGTGGACTGCCGGGCTCCACGCTCTAGAATTCCGTTGGCATGAACATCGAAGCCGGCAAACACCGAATCGCTCGTTTCTTATCGTCTTCGGGCGCTCGCCTCGGATGGCCCGATATTAGGACAAGTCGGTTTGGGTTTCTGCCGACCGCTTGGCTCGCGCTGAACCTCGCCGGCTGCACCGGTATTTCGATCGCTCCGAGATGCCCGAACGAGTTGGCCGTCGGCGACGAGGGCACGATATCGGCCGAGGTGATTAACCCCGGGGCAGTCCCTGAATACAAATGGGAAGCCATCCCCGCCGACGCGGGCACCTTTGAAGAGGACGATTTGCCCGTGACCAAATTCATGGCCGAGGAGGCCGGCGAGGTGACGATTCAACTCACCGCGAGCGACGGGCTTTTCCAGGTCATCTCGCAGTGTCACATTTCGATCGTGGCGGCCGGTGTCGAGCCGGCAGTGGCCGTCGAGTTGGAATTCAGTCCGACGACGCCCCTGGCCGGACAGGCGATTACGGTCACCTGCGTGAGCGCGGGCGACCCGGACGCGGTGTCATTCGAGATTACGCAAACGGGCGGCGCGGATGTGAACGAGATTCCGTTGACCGGCGATACGATCGTGTTCACGCCGATGGAAGCGGGCACACTGATGTTCCAATGCGTCGGCGAGAGCGCCGACGATATGATGAGCGAACCCGATACTATCTCAATTACCGTTGGAGAGGACCCCCGCGGCGGGCGGTGATTTGAGGTCATAGCGGTGGACGAGCAGGTTGACCCAAAGCAACCCGACCACCCGGTTCATTGGGCTGATCCGCGGTGTTCGAGTAGAACCCTACCAAATGAATTCTTTCGCCCCGCTGGGGCTGATCTTGAATGCGCCTTCCTCCCGGGGCTGACGCCCCCGGCTATGTACTTCCGCCCCCTTTGAGGGGCTTGCCGTGCACCTCGCCGTAACTCGGTTTTACCGTCATGATTCACGTTCACTCTGGTTTCTCAGATGAACTCCTTGACGCCCGCGCTGGTCGGGACTAGCGTGTGACTGGGGTTTCGCGATATGCGAACCGTTTGAACAACATTCACCTTCCTGGAGGAAATTTGATCATGGCACACGTACTACCTCCCCTTCCGTATCCATATGATGCCCTGGAGCCGCATATCGACGCGAAAACAATGGAGATTCATCACACCAAGCACCACGCCACCTACGTCACCAAGCTGAACGAGGCCCTGGCCACTCAACCGAATCTCCAATCCAAAACCGTTGAAGAATTGCTCACCGGGTTGGCGACTCTGCCGGACAGCGTCCGCTCCGCGGTGAACAACCACGGCGGCGGACACCTTAACCACACCATCTTTTGGGAAACGATGGTCAAGGGCGGCGGGGGACAGCCGTCGGGGCCGCTGGCCGACGCGATCAAGAGCGCCTTCAGCAGCTTCGACGAGTTCAAGACGAAGTTCACCACCGCGGCCACCGGCCGGTTCGGGAGTGGATGGGCGTGGCTGTGTATCGATGCCGCGAAGAAGCTGGTGATCAAGGATTTCCCGAATCAGGATAACCCGCTGACGCAGGGCTTGAAGCCGGTTTTGGGGCTGGATGTGTGGGAACACGCCTATTACCTGAAGTACCAGAACCGCCGGCCGGATTACATCACGGCTTGGTGGAACGTGGTGAATTGGAAGGCCGTAACCGATCGGTTCGCCACGGCGACCAAGTAGGGCGCCCAGTCCGTCGGAACGGGAAGTAAAATGGCCGATTGAAGAGTTCGGCGGTTCGGCTCATGAGGGCTCGAGCCGCCGTTTGTTTTCACCGATGAACCGCCCTGAATCAACATGCGCTCCGGATTGGTGGGAGTCGCCGCAAGCGATCCGCGACAAGAGCGGCCGCGTTCGGCGGATGTTCAATTCTCTCGCACCCCGGTACGAGTTGGTCAACACGTTATTCAGCGCCGGCCGCGATGCTTATTGGCGGCGCAGGGCCGTTGAACTCGCCCGCGTGGCGCCCGACGATGACGTTCTCGACGTGGCCTGTGGAACGGGTGATTTTGCGCGGGCCTTTGCCCGCCCGCATCCACGGTCCGTCATCGGTTGCGATTTTGCTCACGACATGTTGAAGCTGGCGTTGGCGAGAGGGGAGACACCGGGCGACTCCACGGTGCCGATTCGCTGGTGCGAAGGCGACGCCCAAAACCTTCCCTTCGAGAGCGCTCGATTCTCGATCGTTTCGTGCGCGTTCGGGGTCCGAAACCTGGCGGACCTCGATCGTGGACTCCGTGAGATGCTTCGAGTGCTACGAACCGGGGGCCGAGCGGTGATTCTCGAGTTCACGCGGCCACGGAATGGAATGGCCCGCGCGGTCTATGAAGTGTATTCCTCGCGAATCATGCCGGTTTTGGCATCCTGGGTGAGCCGAGACCGCACGGGGGCCTATCGCTACCTGCCGCGGTCGGTGGTATCGTTTCTCAACGCCGAGCAGATGATCGATCGACTGACGGAAGTGGGTTTCTCCGATGTTACGTCTACTCCGCTGACGATGGGTGTGGTAACCGTATACGTGGCCCGACGCCCCTGAAAAATGGCTCGAGCTGGAGCGAAATCAGTTCCATCCTCCGACGCAACGGCCGTCGACGCCGTTGGTTCCCATGCGCCTGATCCGCCGCTGATGGATGTGTGGTCGCGCAGTGGGCCGAAGTATCGCATCCGAGCGAGCGTCCTGCTCGCCCTCAATGTGCTCCTGTTCGCCGGCGTGGGGAGCTTTGCGTTCTGGCTTCGCAGCGGAGAATGGTTCGCGGTCACCATGCCCGGCTACACGGACCAGATCACCCAAGCCCTTCGATTCCTTGGTGACAACAATCTGACACTCGGTGCTTTGCTCCTCCATCCCATCAGCGTCCAGCAAGTGCCCATGCAGATCGTGATCCTCGGCCTCTTGATGGCCACTCTGATCTCCATTCCCATACTCGTGGCCATCCTCTACCGGTTTTGGTCGAGCGTTCCGTTCATCGTGGTGATGTGGGCGATCGCGGTGATGCCGTGGCTAGCTCTGACCCTGCTGGGCTCCTGCGTGCTGGCATCGGTGAAGCCGTTTCGGACCCGTTTCCGATTCATGTCCGCGCTCGTGGGGCTGGTACCCTGCGTCGTCTATCTCTTGCTCGCGTGGCGAGGCAGCTCGGAAATGATCGTGGGCCGCATAGACCCGATCGACCGCATCAAATTCATCGCCCCGTGGGTGCTGGCCATCGTGGCCGCGGGCGTCGTGTTCGCCATTGTGCTCACCATCGCCCGCATCGTGAATTATCGACCGGGTGCCATAACGCCCCTCCTGGCGATCATGTTCGGATTGCCGGTAGCCCTTTTTGAAAACCACGTCGGGCGGGACGAGCTGTACTACCGGCTGCTCGAAGCCCGGAATGAATCCTATTTCGCTGATGTTGATGCTTCGGATGCGTGGTTGGAATCGGCGCGGCGGTCATGGGGCCGACATCCGCTGCCGCGGCCGCCGTGGGATTCCACGCGTCAACTGGCCGAGGAAAGCTGGCTCTTCGAGCTTGCCAACGATCTTGGACCGCATGAAACGGCGTTGACTCGTCATCAGATGGACTTGGTGAGGCGGTGCGATTGGTTTCATCAGTCTTTCCCCGACAGCCGCTACACGCCCAACGCCTTGTACATCAAGGCCCGTGCCCAATGCATGAGGATCGATCTTGCCGAGTTTCGACGGACCAAGTGGATTCGTTTCTACGACGACTTCCCGAACGCCGCCTCTCGAAATACGTGGCGCATTATTTTTGAGAATCGCCCGGATTCCGTGCTCGGCGGCGTCGCGGCTTTGAGACTCGCTCAGTTGGATGCGCGAGAAGGTTCCGTCGAACGGGCGATCGCCGGGCTTGCGGCGATCTTCCAGCGGTTCGATCGATATCCGCCGCCCACGGTCCCGCCGACGCAGAGTGCCTACGCGCCGTCCTTGGTTGCCGCCCTTTCGCGAGGCGAGCCGGAAAACAGCCTGCGAATTCCCATCGACCGAATCGTCCTCGAAGCCCATCGCCTACACGACCTATTGGTGAACAATCGCGATCCGATTTACGGCTACGACCCCATCAGCGGTCCCGCGGGGCGCACGAAAGAATTGACCTTCGGCTGGGCCGACCTCGACGAGCGCAACGACCGCTACGCGGACCGTTTAAGAGAATTGCTCACCAAGTACCCGCGTTGTCAAATGGAAGACAATATCGAAGCGGCATTGGCCATGACCGCCAAGACACGGCCTGAACAGATCGAGCAACTGGAAGCATGTCTTGACCGCTTTCCCGATCGGGACTCGGCCCCGGAGGCCCTCTTTCGACTGGGCGTCGCCTATGAGGCGGTGAACAGAGTCCCGGACGCCGGCGAGGCCTTCGCCCAACTGGCCGAACGGTTTCCGCGCTCCATCTGGACTTTCGTAGCCACGCGCCGATCGATGCGCCCTCTCGGTCCCCAATTGACGAGGGCCGTACCATGAACATGGCCGGTCAGCGGAAGAGGATCATCGTCGGGATCACTGGCGCGAGCGGCGCGGCCTACGCTCGGCGGCTCGTACAGTGCCTTTGCGACGCGGAGGCGGAAGTACACCTGGTCGTTTCGCCGTACGGCCGAAGACTCCTGCACGACGAACTGGGTTTCGCTGACGTTTCGACGCAGGCGCTATTGGGCCGCACCTACACCGGCCTGATCCATCATCCGTATCGAGACGTCGGCGCAGCCATCGCCAGCGGGAGTTTCCACACCGACGGCATGATCATCTGTCCATGCAGCAGCAACACGCTCGCTTCGATCGCCGCTGGGCTGGGCGACAATCTGATTGACCGGGCAGCGGCGGTGACCATCAAGGAAATGCGTCGGTTGATCGTGGTTCCACGTGAAATGCCGATGAGCCGAATCGATCTGCTCAACGCCCTTCGATTGACCGAAGCGGGCGTAGTTATTTGCCCCGCATCTCCGGGGTTTTACATGTTGCCGAAGTCCGTCGATGATCTGGTGGACTTCGTCGTCGGCAAACTGCTCGATCTGGTCGGCGTTCCGCACACGTTGAACACGCGATGGGCGGATCAACTCCAGGCGGCTTCCGACCAAACGGATCCGCCCCGCGCATGAAGCCGGTGCTCCACGCCGTTCACGCCTGGGCTGAGATGGTCAAGCTCGCCCATTCCGTTTTCGCTCTCCCCTTTGCGTTGATCGCGGCTTTTCTCGCGGCGCGGAACATTGAGGGTCCGGGCGTTCCCTCCTGGGGTCAGCTCGGGCTCATTCTGATGTGCATGGTCTCCTCGCGAAGCGTGGCCATGACCTTCAATCGAATCGTTGACGCCGGAATCGACGCCCGCAACCCGCGTACAATGACGCGACCACTGCCCGCGGGTCGTCTGTCGTACCCAGCGGCCTGGGCGATGTTTGGCTTATCGGCGCTTACCTTCGGCCTCGCCTGCTTGGGCTTTCACGTCTGGTACGCCAACTCCTGGCCAATCCTGCTTTCGGGTCCGGTGCTGATCTATCTATGCGGCTATTCCTTTACCAAGCGGTTCACTCGATGGTCGCACTTCTATCTCGGTAGTGCCATCGCTATGTCACCAGTCGCAACCTGGCTGGCCATTGACCCCGCAAGTGTTGGTTTGCCCGCCCTCATCCTGATGGGTGTCGTGACCTGCTGGATCGGCGGCTTTGACATCATCTACGCATGTCAGGATATCGACGTGGATCAGCGCGACGGGCTGCACAGTCTGCCCTCGCGGCTTGGGGCCCGTGCGGCGCTTTCCATCGCCCGGGCCGCCCACGTTCTGGTCGTCCTCGGTTTGATCTGGCTCGGTAAGGTGGCCGAATTAGGAACGATCTACATGGCTGGCGTGGCCATCGTGACCATACTGCTGATCGTAGAAAACTCGCTCGTCCGCCCCGGTGATTATCGCAGGGTCAACGTCGCGTTTTTCACGATCAATGGCGTAGTGAGTCTGGTCCTGGCCGCGACGGCGATCACGGACGTCCTGATCAACAAGCCCCATCTGGTATCGTGAGGTTTACCACTCCTTCTGAGTGCGGAGTTCTTCGATGCGTACGAACGCGTGTTGCGGGCCGTGGTTCATCCCCGGGCATCGCCGCGAAGCCTCTTCCCACGAGGCGGACGAACGGAGGTTCGAGGTCCAAAACGGCCACGTGCGGCATTGCAGCGGGCGGACGGGATAGATTCCGCACATGGTCTTTCCGCCTTCGCGTTTCAGGAAAATGCAGTCGCCGTCGGGCTTTTCCGTCAGGCTGTATCGCAACCCGACGCGGCGGAGGTGTTTCTTATCGAGCCAGTGATCGTCGCGCCCAAGGAACTTGGCAATGCCTTTGATCTCTTCCTTGGTCGCCCAGACGTAGCCGGGATCGCCGCTACAGCAGTTGCCGCACTGGGTACACTCGAATTGGAGGCCTTCACGATACCACTTGTCCTGCCCCATGCGCGACTCCCCATCGCCGTCAGTCCGTCCGAGAAAACAATATGTTAGCCACCGGCTACCTTTGATTCAAAGCGCCCGTTCGATGCCCTCGTCCGCCTGTCGATCATATGAGCGTACATCGCGGGTGCGAGGCGGCGCGGTCCGCGCGCCGACAGCAGCCTTGACCGATAGGGGAACGGACGACGCCATGCTCCATCGCCACACGCTCACCTGGGTCGCGATCTTCGGCGTGATCTCCCTGATGTTCCTCCGTCTTCCCCCCATGATCGCCAAGCAAGACTCCGTCCTGAACACCTACGGCCCACTCGTCGAAGTCGACGCCCTCGCGAAACAGCAGTTCGTCGAACCCATCCACGACGACCGCCTCGTTGAGGGTGCCATCCGCGGCATGATGCTTCGCCTTGACCCGTACAGCGGCTACATCTCTCCGGATGAGCTACCCTCCTTCGAGCGCCGCAACAACGGTGAATACTGCGGCGTCGGCATCGAGGTCGGCTATCGCAATGGCCGCCTCGCGGTGATTGCCCCCATCGAAGGAAGTCCCGCTGCCCACGCGGGGGTCCGTCCCGGCGACTTGGTCCTGGCCATCAATGGCCGGGAGGTCGAGGGCCGATCGGTCTTTGAAGTCGAGGACATGCTCGTGGGCGCCCCGGATACCGTCGTCAAATTGCGCGTCTTGCATTCCGGTGAACGCGAGCCCACGACTTTTGCCATCGCCCGTGGTCCGGTTCAGATGCAGACCGTCCGTGGCTTCTCCCGCGATGACGCAAATCAGTGGATCTACCGGCTCAATTCCGACGCGCGGATCGGCTACATCCGCATCAGCAACTTCCGGCAGAACACGGCACGCGAGTTTGATCGAGCACTGAAACCCCTGCTCAGCCAGGGGTTGATGGGCCTGATTATTGATTTGCGGTTCAACCCCGGGGGCATCATGCAGCAGGCCATCGACCTGGCCGATCGCTTCCTCCCCGACGGCATCATCGTCTCCACCGTCACTCGGCGCCGCGCCGTCGAGGAATTCCGGGCCCACGCCCCGGACACCGTCAACGAATTACCGATTGTGGTTCTCATCAACGGCGGCTCGGCTAGCGCCGCGGAGATTGTCGCCGGCTCGTTACAGGCCAGGCGCCGGGCGACCATCGTGGGCGAGCGCAGCTTCGGCAAAGGGAGCGTGCAACACCTGGTCAAGCTGACCGGTCACGATGCCGCCGTGAAATTGACGACCGCCTACTATCGCATGCCCGATGGGCGCATCATCCACCGCACCACGAGAAATGCGTTATCCAACGCTTGGGGAATCATTCCCGACGTCGAGTTTGTCTTGACCGACGCGGAGGCCCGCGCGGTTCAGGACGCCCGCCGCACCTTGGACTTGGCCTTCGTCACTGCGGAACCGAAAGCCGAGGAAGGAGCATCTGCGCTCCCCCTTGTACCGAGCGCAACCGACGCCGCCGCGAGCCCATCGACCCACGGTCCTTCGGTTCCATCCCGCGAGCTCCCGCTCGATCGTCAACTGGAAAAAGGAATCGATGTGCTTCGTAGCATGGTCCAACCGTGTGAGTGAGGTGCGGCTCTTCCTAGTCTCCAGTTTCTAGAGGCGATCCCAAAACTTAATTACTCGGTTTCGCAGGAAGATCAGATTGAGGGATGTTCCTCGTAATTCGAGGCTTCGCGCGGACTGAAGTCCGCGGCTCGGAGAGTTCTAGGATAGGTTCTGGTATCTAGTTTGCAGGGGCGGTGTACGCCGGAGACCGCGCCACTCCCCGGTTTCCCCCGCCGGCCATAATCCCCCAAGGCCAGTTCCTCTCAGACGCCGGCTACGAGCCGAGCACGCCCCCGAACAATCCCGTGACCATCTCGACGATCTTGCCCGTAAGCAATTGCGAGATTGCCGCCCAGATTGCTTCCGAAATAACGCTGAACATGTTCATTTCCTTTCTGCTGGTTCGGGATGATGCCGCCTCATCACTCCCACATCGAATGTCATGACACACGACTAACTGGAACCGCTTCCAGCGTCGGGGCGGAGTACGATCGCACGAACGAGCGTTCTCGCACGTTTTGAAAAGAACGGGCTCGGCGGGTCGAACACGCGGCGGTTGAACCCCTAGGCGGCAACCGGGAGCACTGGCGCAGGCCTTTCGGCGTGCCATCCTCGCGAATGGCATGCTCCGATTTCCCAGAGCCAACCGTCGGTAATTCGGCCCCGCCGAACCACGTTCACCTCTAGACGCGATGAAACGGTCCGCGGCCCGCATACAAACCGGGAGATTGCCAGTCCGATCATGGGAAGCCCGTTAAAACGGGCTGAAAGTGCAGAGTTGGGCGTCCCGTTCACCAGGCCTAAAAGGCCCTGGCCTAAATGCCGCCTTCGGCGGCGGAAGGCCGTTGAAACGGCCTAATGGGTCGTCGTGGTTCCGCTGGTCTCCTAACGATCTACTTGGAACGTGTTTGAAAAGGCGGAAAAGCCGATCCCTCAAGGTGCCACGGGTGGCTTGTCGACGAGTGTTTGCTCGAATCCGGCACCGGTCGCAAGCGACCAGTGGCACCCTTTTCAAACACGTTCTTACACATATCGCTGAGTGTTAGGTCCCCGGCAATCAGCGCCTCGCCGTCGACAATGCCGAGACCGATCGAGACCGTGCCGCCAGGTACCCGCCCAAGGCAAGCGTGGCCACGATGGCGAGGGCAAACGCGGTCACACCCGAGAACCAGCTTGCGGTCGACAAGGCGAAGGGTGAGGTGTTCAGCGTGAAAAAAACAAACAGTGCAGTGGTCAGCGTGACCAATCCGAATCGCACCATGGCCCACAGCGCCGGCGCGATGCCGAGTAGGCCCAGCGTTAGCCACGTGGTTGGGGATTCAGTGGTGCCAGGCGCCATGACGATGAACAGTAAACCGCCCGTGGCGATGACCGCCCAAGTTGGGTGTCGAAGCCAGGCACGCAATATTCCCAAGAGCAGCAAGAACAACAGGGCCCGCGCCAGTGCGGCGATCAGCGCCGCTCCGAACGCGGCAAGGGCCGGGCGACCGCCCAGAAGCTTTTGGCACATGGTGGTCATCACGGGGACGGAGGGCTCACCGCCAAGGGCCGCGGATAGCGTGCGATCAAGCGGCACGGCGGCCGCCCAAAGGCAACCCAGCCCCACGCCGACCAGTACGTGCCGACCGACGACAGGGTCACGCCATCGACCCGACAGAATGCGGCTCCAGGCGATCATCGTGTGTGGCCAGAAACGGCGTCCCAGCGGCTCGAGCGCAAGGTACAGCACCAGACCAATCGCCGCGATCCCGGCCGAGTCGCGGAACGTCAGGACCAGGAGTCGGATTTCTTTCTCCGGATCGAACGCATGGGCCCCTTGCAGGAGCCACAGAATGACCTCAAACACAAAGAGAAACCCACCGAAGCGGACCGCACCGACGACATCACCGTTTCCCCGTCGAATGTTGCGCCAGGCAAAGGGCGCACCGGCCGCAAAGGTCATGAGCATGAGCGCTTGCATCGGCGCGGTGAATCGCAAGTCGGACCGGTCGCCTTCCGCGACTCTCCGCCCGCCAAGCGGCGGCGTGGTGTCGGGAGCGGTAACTCGAAAGAAGAAAGGGCGGGCGTTGATGGCAGTGGCTTGAACGTAATAGATGCTCGTGGGATCGGCGATCGAGTGTGCTTGCAACATCTGCGTTCGGCCCAAGGGCCACTCGGCGACAGACGGGCGCGGAACTGGACGGGCCGTGTCAAGGTTCAGGCGCGCGGCAGCGAAGAAGGGACGCCAGTCGGTCTCGCCGGGGGGTTCGTGTTCAGGTTTCAGTTCAGGAAATCGGGCGGTGTAATCCACGAACTGGAGCAATCGGCCCGAAAGGTCGAGGACGACGGAGGCAGAATCAGCGAGAACCGGAGGCGGGTCGGACAGCGTTGTGCGGCTCATCCCGAACAAGAGAGTGTTCACTGTTTTTGGCTCAAGGGAGGTCAGACCTTCACGGTACCAAAAGACGAGCGGGTCATGAGGATCGTTAGGGAGCTGATCCCATGCTTGACGTGGATTGGGTAATTGTAAGACGTTGATCAAAACCCAAGTCGACGAGAGCCGCGCATAACCGTAGGCGGTATCGAACGGTCGATCGTTCGCCGCCTCACCATGTACGATTCTCTTGGCCCATTCCAGCAGCACTTCGGGCGGCTTGGATTCGGTTTGCTCGAACGGTAACGGAACCATCACCCGGGCGACGGCGACACAGGTCAGCATTGCTAACACTAACGCAAACAATGCTGCCGGCTGAAGGCGTTCCCGGGCGATCGGAGATGCCGCCGCCACCAGCTCCGGCGGTGGAGTCAAATCCGCGGCCAGGGCCACCTCCAACGCGTCCACGCCGGGCAGCGCCGCTGCAATGGCCAGCGCCGACTGCGGCCGGTCCTCCGGTTTCTTGGCCAGGCACCGGGTGATGACCCGCTCGACCGAAGGATCAATGTCGGGGACCAGTTGCGAGAGCGGCGTCGGATGCGATCGTTCGTGCAGATCGCGGTAGGTCAGGGCCGAATCCGCCTCGAAGGCCGGGCGGCCGCTGAATAGCTCATATAGAATCAATCCAAGGGAATACAGATCGCTGCGAATCGTCACTTCGCGTCCCAGAATTTGTTCGGGTGCCATGTACGCGGGAGTGCCCGACAGGATTTCGGCACCCTCCACAGAACCCGCCGGAGCCGCGAGACCGAAATCCGTGATGCGGATGCGGCCCTTTTCATCGAGCATGATGTTGGCGGGCTTCAGATCACGGTGAAGAACGCCCGCCGCGTGCGCCGCCGCCAGCCCGATGCACAATTCGCGGGCAATCTGCACTGCCTTTTCCCGCGAAACGCGCCCGATGCGCCGCAGCAACCTCTTCAAGTCTTCGCCCTCGATGTACTCCATCGAGAGGAACCATTGCCCATCCGCCTCACCGATGTCGAAGACCCGGCACACGTCCGGATGGGCGATCTGCCGGGCGAGCCGAACCTCATTGCGAAATCGTTCAAGCCACTGAGGGAACGCCGCGACGTTGGAATTGAGGAACTTGATGGCCACCGTCTGGTTGAGCGTCAGGTCTTCGCAGCGATATACAACGCCCATTCCGCCTTCGCCCAGCGGCGCGACGACCCGGTAGCGCCCGGCGATCATGGTCCCCGCGGTAAGAGTTTGTGAAGTATCCGCGGCTTCGGCTTCTGCTGAGGCTGCTGGAGCTGTAGTGGCCGCGCCGTCGGCCTCCCCGGTTCCTTTTAGAACGATGCCCGTCGCCTCCTCGGCGCTGATGCCGCGGCTGAGGGTAACATTTCGATGATGTTCCAGCAGCCGATCAACTTCCTGCCTGAGCTCGGGATCGCCGGCGCATCGTTCTTCAAGGAAGGCCGATCGTTGCTCGTCGGATTGAGAAACGGCGGCGACAAACACCTCTCGAATGAGAGCGTGCCGCTCCGGAGTCATGAATTGGCGTCCTCGGCCAGTGCCGCGCGGAGCCACGCCTTGGCGTGTGTCCAATCGGCTTCGACCTTCCGCTTCGACACTCCGAGGACGTGTGCCACCTCCTCAACGGTCAGTTCGCCGAAGAAACGAAGCTCGACAATTCGCGCCTGTTCCGGGTCCAGCTTGGCGAGTTCGTCGAGCACTTCGGAGAGGTTGAGCCAATCGGCCTCGGTGAGTTCCTTGGACTCCGCTTGATCGAGCAGCACCCTCTGCCATCCGCCGCCGCGTTTGCGACGGCCTTTGGTCCGGGCGTGGTCGATGAGAATGCGGCGCATCGCCGACGCGCTTACCGCGAAGAAATGAGTCTTCCCCTTCCAATCCACGCGCGTTTGGTCCACGAGCTTCAAGAACGCCTCGTGAACCAGGGCGGTCGGTTGCAAAGTGTGGTCCTTCCGCTCGCCGCGCAGGTACCGCCCGGCCATTGCCCGGAGTTCGTCATAGACCAGCGGCATGAGCTGCTCCATCACCTTGTCGGGCGGGTCGTTGGCCGTCGTTTGAAGGACGTTGGTGAGCGTTCCGGCTTTCTCCTTTTTCGACATGGCCCGGGTTCCGGATTGGTATTCAAGGTCCTCGGTCCGATTCGTCTCAGAGTAGTCTACCCCGGATCGGAGCAATTGCGTAGGCCCGGTCGTTGCTCCGCTCAGGGGGACCGTTGACCTGTCATTGGGAGCGGCCGGTCAACCTCGCGGGCTTGCAGTACGCTTTTTCGGACCATCCGCGTTTCTTCTCAATTCGCATTCCCTGCCGTGCGGACTCATCCTCCGACTGTCGCGTTCTATCGTGGCGTCGGATCACGGGCCGGTCGTTGACAGCCTATTGATATTGTTCCGGCAGGGGCCGGAAGGGCACGATGGACCGGCTTGGGACCGCACCGATGGAGTTTCTGGATGAAGTCGATTCGAGCCAAGTTGTGGGCGTTGATGGTCGTGGGCGCCGCGGCCATGCAGCTCGGTGGTTGCTCGGTGACGGACATGCTGGGCAATTTTACCGGAGCGTGATGTCGGGACTCTGAAGGCGGCGCGGGCGCGGAGCGCTCGCGCCGCCTGAGTTTTTCACATCGCTGTCAGGAATTCATGACCGAATCGATGAGCCTCATTATTCAGAGATTCGGGCCACAACCCCGATGGGGTTGTTGGCGCGTGTGAACTTGCGACCCAGGGTAGCCCGCCACGGCGGCAACCCTGGGCTAGAGGACGATGCCCCGTTGGGGCATTGCACGGCAAGAGGTGCTATCCGAAGCGATGCCTCGGGGCATTGCATCACCGGAACCTGCTCTGCGAGGCAACGGTCAGTGCGTAGGAATTCATGGTCACGCGAGCATGGGCCATGCCACGCAGCCTCTGCAACTCCGCGAACGTCAAGACCGCTTGCTCACGCGCGCGGCTCAGATCAAACGCTACCAGCACCGTCACCCGACTTACCGGACGCCGTCTCAACCCCGGCCATTTCCGCCCCTTCAACGGTTTGCGGTCCGGCGAATCGTACACTCGCTCAGGGGGATCGGTAGCGGTGCCCCCTGTAACGTAACTCGCCGATCGGAGCACCGTGATCGATGTCCTATATCGATCTTTCCACCACGCTGCGGGACTGGCCGTACGAGTCTGAGAAGATTTCCGTTCGGAAGATTCTCGGCACCGACGGCGCCGTTCGTATCCAGATGCGCGTCGAACTCGGCGTCGTTCAGATGGAGGCGACCGGTCGTCCCGACGGCACGCGTCCTTCGGGCCGCGATACGTTGTTGACCTATCACCAGGAGCGCCTGGCCAGGCACGTCGAATCCAATGGCACGGCGCTCGGTTTTTCCCTTTCGCCGCAGGAGTGTTACGCACTGCGACTCGAAGCATCATTGTTCTACCGCCGCTACGTCGCCTACTTTGTGCTCGAGGATTACGACCGGGTGGTCGCCGATACGGAGCACAGCCTGGCCATCCTTGATTTGTGCCGCGACCACGGCATGGAACAGGACGACCGCGCGGCCCTCGAGGAGTTCCGCCCGTACATCATGATGATGCACGCCCGAGGGCTTTCGTACCAGGCGATGAACGACGGTCAACCGGCCAGCGCCCTGGCTCATGTGAACCGGGGGATCATGCGGATCCGTGCGTTCGTTCATGACCAGCGCGGGGCGGAGGCCGTCGAACAGTGCGAGGAGCTTCGGATTCTGCGCGGCTTGGGGCGGGAGTTAAGCGCTAAAGTGCCGCGGAATTCGCAATTGGTAACGCGGAAGGCCTTGCGAGAGGCGATCGCTCATGAACGATTTGAAGAAGCCGCACGTCTGCGCGATGAGTTGAAGAATCAAATTGGTCGATAAACCGGCGGCCCAATCCCTTTGAGGCGCCACTGCCCCTTGAGCAGCGGTCATACAACTGGAAGCAGACTAATGGCTCTGGGTTAAAGCCACGCGGCTCGGGGGCGCCGGGGACAAGCCCCAACGCTACGGCCCGGTCCGGTCTTTTCTGGCCATGTAATCCTCGGCTGCGGTGAGGGCGGATAGCAACTCGCCACCGGATACCGGGGCGTTTTCCAGGCGATAGGGGAGAATGTTTTCGTAGGCGCAGGTTCGAAGGGCGTATCGCCGGGCGCCCATTCCCATCGGCCCCAGAATCACTTCGTTCACGCCGCGGGGCGCTCCGCTGGTCACGCGGAGCATGTAACCAAGGGTGCCGAAGTCCAGTCGTTGACCGGCGTCGAGATTCCATTCGTCTTTGAACGCCCCGCGTCGGATGAGTTCCGCGCGCCGGTCCTCGGGCGTGGGCCATTGGTCGGTGGAGCCGACCAGCAGGAGAACCGCGCGGCTTCCCTCATCGACGGTGACGACCGGAACGGTGGCGAGGTAATGAGTGAAGGCCGAGTCCGCGATTGAGTTCGGATCGACCGGCGGTAACCAGGCCCGCCGCGGTTGGGCGCAACCGGCGAACGTCATGATCAGTACCGCGACCGTGAGGGAGCGGGCCAGGGACGGGAGCGCCCAACGCGGCTCATGCCACCCGTTGGCATTCAAGCACTGCTCAAGAGCAGTGGCACACGGCGTCCCCACGATTGTCGATTGACGCCGGCGCATCAGAAACTCCACGTCATGCCGATCAGAAAAAATGTCCGTGTCGTCTGGTCATCAAAAGCGGCGCCGGGGAAAAACGTGCCGAAGCGGGCCGTCCACGCAAAGTCCGCCGTCATTCGCCAGTTCGCGTAATAGTCCATTTCCCAGCCGAGATAGCCAGAGCGAACGTCGGCCGTCGGGTCGGAAACTGCTCCGTCGCGATGATGCTTGTAATAGAGGAACCAATCGGTCCCGAGTTCGACCTCACGAAGCCCTTCGTCCCCTGGCCAGGGGAAAAATGAGCCGCCCGCCCGCCACATGTGCAGGTTGCTGTACAGGGGCGCGAAGGACAGGCCCGTGTCGCGATAGCCGAAGGCAACGAAGCTGGTGTCCTTGCGGTCGCCAAGGTTTCCGCCGACCGAGTCGGTTGGACTCGCGAACCGCTCGCCGTCGCCGCTGCCGAACAAGTATTCGACCGACGCCCGTGCCCGATGCTCGCCGGGGAACAGGTATTCCAACTCGGCGTCGTACGCCCACGCCTCTATATCGTTGTCCTCAATAAACTGCCGATGCCCATAGCTGCTGCCGGTCTCATATACCAGCTCCGTCGAATAGCGCAGCCGCCGCATCAGCTCGCCTGTCGAACCAATCCCAAAGTAATTCGAGTCGTAATCGTATTCCTGCAACGGCGAGATGTACGCCTCGCTGTTCTGGTCGCGCTGCCAGAGGGCGTAGGCGAAGGGCCGGTGACGTTCGAACCCGGTGTACACAAGCTGCGTGCCGATGAAGTTCCGGTGCATCCGCGTCGCCGTTCGCGAAAGGTCGATCTCCGGCTCGCTGCCCACCGTCTTACCGACCAGGCCGGTCAGTTCCCAGTCGTGATAGACGCCGGTCATGGCCACATGGTCGAGCTTCATGGCCAGTGACAGGCCGGTGCCGAATTCGATCAGGTCTCGCCCCGCGGAGATCAGCAGGTTCCCGTCGATCGATCGGCCCTCGTAGGCATCGAGGGCCTTGGCCAGGTTGAAGCGATAGACGCCGCGTTCGAGGTTGGGGCCTTCCACGTCGTCGTCGTTGCCGTCGTAGGAGTCGCCGCTGTTGAAGTCGATGAAACTGAGGCGGGTGCGGGCGTAGAAATCGTGTGCCCCGCCGTCCATGGTGTATCGGCCCCAGAGTTGCAAGTCGTGCCGTCGCAGGGTGCGTGAGCTTTCCACGCCGTCGTCGAAGATGAAGAGATTCAGGTTGTACCACCCGCCCCAGTCGAAGGCGGTTTTCGCCGCGGTCCCGATCTCGCTCTCGAACTCGCGGCGAATGCGCTCGTCCACGCCGCGCTGCTGGTTGACGAAGGACTGGGGCTCGTCGCGAGTCTGGGCTCGTTCGGCACGCTCGGCGCCGATCTGGGCGAAGGCAGTTGGCGAAATCGTGAACAATAGCAGGCTGATGGTGCCAATGGAGAGTGTGTACGAGCAGCGCGGGTGCCATGGGCAAGCTCGGCTTGCCCGTGGGATTGACTGACAAGTTGCGTTTTCCGACGCCCGACTCGCTGCCCGCATTGTTGTCCGCCCTTTGACCACGCCAGCCTTCGGTGAACATCGGCATGTTGCCGTGGGCAGGGCGAAAGATCAACCCGCCACGGGAGGTATCCGGCGCCCCAGGCGATACAATTCCGATGTCTTGGTGTATTCGGCCAATCGCTGAAAAGGACGCTCAGATGCGGCACAAAAGGGCGCTTGCTTTCACCGCACTTGCGATCGCCGTCACGACCATCGGGGCTGCCGGTCTATTCACTTCGATCCATTTCACCGGGCGGGTCACTTCTCGACACTGGTGCATGGCGGCTTTGCATCACGGCGCTTTGCAACTCTGGTGGATTCGCGCCGCCTCGGGCGTGGAAGGTCTTGAAGGCATTGATCTGAATGTAACGTTTGACGATGAGCGGGCCCACCTTTCGGTTGAACCGCGCGCTGACGAGGCTTCGGCCGGTTCCCTTAAATCTTTGACGAAGATTCGGCATACCAACTTTGGTCTGACAATCGAACACCCCCGCCAGTTTTTGGAATTGCTCCTGCCAGGGGGACTTTCAATGCCTCTGCCTATCCCCCTCTCAATAGACACGAAGCTACCCACGGTATTCATCCTTTTCCGGTTTCCTCTGTTCCCGATCGCCGCGCTCTTGTTGATCTATCCTACGGTAGTGGTGATTCGCCAACGCCGGCGACAACGGAGGAACCAATGTCTCAATTGCGGGTACAATGTAACGGGCCTGACCGAAGCGAGGTGTCCGGAGTGCGGAACGCCGTGCGAAGCTTGATGAAGATAGTCGTCGGAATCGCCATGGCCGCAATCTGTCTCGGTCTTGGTTGGCTTTGTTTGGCTCCTGAACGCCAAGTGAAACAAAGTTTCGACATCACGGACGATCACAATATATCGTTCGAGCGAGGCGAGGGTTACATACTAATACACGTGCATTGGCTTGTTCCCGCAGAAGATGGGCTGCGCTTGATGCGTGAAGGCGTGGGCGACAAGCCAGGTTGGACCTACCACAGGTTACTACCACTCGGCTTCTTGATAGCGTCAAGAGGCACCAAGTATCTGTGGTTCTTTCAAATAGGGGCTCCTCGTTGGGCACTCGTGGTTGTTAGTGCGCTTTCAGGCTGCACGGCGGCTTACGTGTTTCTGGCCTCTCCGATTCGCTCGTTTGTGCGCCAGCGCCGGGGGCAATGCTTGAAATGCGGCTACAACCTCACCGGCCTGACCGAGCCGAGGTGTCCGGAGTGCGGAACGCCGATCTCGAACACATGATACGAACCGGGCTGATAATCATTTGCTCATTGGTGAGTGGCCTATTTGGCGTTCTTTGGGTCGTTCCTTTTGTTCGCGTACTTCGCAGCGGGACGCTATCAAACCAGTCGACGGGCTGCATCGTAGACGCACAACCGTTCATCGAACTTGGTCAAAGTGGATGGCCCGGAAACTACATCGCGGTTTGGGAAACCCGTACGCTTTCCGTCGATCTGAGTGTGCCGCTCAAGCTTCCTGCGTGGCAGCACGCGGGATCTCTGGGATACGCTCTTGCCATCATGCCGTGGCCAGCCGCGAATCCGTTAACGCAGGTGCAGGTCTTCATGCCACTTGGTCCTTCTTGTCTTTTCTTTGGAGTATTTCCCGGCATTTGTTTTGTTCGCGGACCAGTTAGACGATGGCACCGTCGGCGACGAAACCGGTGTGTGCGCTGCGGCTACAACCTCACCGGCCTGACCGAGCCGAGATGCCCGGAGTGCGGGAACAAATGGTGATCAACGTCATTCGATTCCTCGGGGTCTCGATATCCGGCGTTCTAATGGTCGCGTTCGCCTGGTTGGCTTTTGCACCGTATTCGCTCAACCACCGCCGCATGGGTTGGCCAGAAGGGCCGATGATTTCTCTTGGCCACCAGCAGAAACGAAGCGTCATCGGTTGGCACTCGAAAGGAAGGGCGCAGGTTTGCATCGACGGCGCGACGCACTTTCGGAGATGGTCCGTCTACGCCCTTTTTCTTGATGCAGGGCAGGGGTTCTTTATTGACATCCCGCGTTGGATACCCGTGATCGGCACGGCGATCAGTGCATGGGTGCCAGTCCGTTTGATGGTCCCGCCGCTCAAACGCTGGAGACGACGACGCCTCGGACTTTGCGTGAATTGCGGCTACAATCTGACGGGCCTGACCGAGCCGAGATGCCCGGAGTGCGGAACACCGTGTCTCGGAAAATAGTACTCCTACTATCGATTGGCTCTTCATTTGCGGCGTTGCTTCTTATGATCGCATCGTGGAGTGAACCGTCGTTTCTGCGCGACAAGTACAAGATGAACCTTGCGTCGCACGCAGGAAAACCAAACTGGAACGTCAACGTCTATCGAACGATGGTTCGATTCTCAAGAAACTTTGGCCCCGTAATAGAGTCCAGGCACTTTAGGATCGGATGGCCGCCCTTGTTCGGGATCGAATACGGGAAGTTTTATCGAAAAGGAATACTCGTGTCGTATAGCATTGGCCTGCCAGTGCCCATCATCATCTTGGTGCTCCTAGGCCCCGCCGTCTGGATGATCGCCTCCTCAAGATTGAAGAAAACCCGGCGGCGCCGGCAAGGCCAGTGCCTGAATTGCGGTTACAACCTCACCGGCCTGACCGAGCCAAGATGCCCGGAGTGCGGAAACTCGTTTTGAAGCGCGACACGGCCAAGAGAACGGCTTGGATTCTTGTGCTCGTTCCGGCCGTCGCCTGGGCGGTCACAGGTTTGTATGGCGTCCATCGCTATGCGGTCGAAATCGACCGCGTCCTGAATTGCGGCCTCAATCTCCGGCTGGTCGGCGAGGCCCTACAGATCTACGTTGCGGAACTGCCGCCGGGGCACAACCTGCCGATCGACGGAGTTGTGGGCGACCTGATTCAGACCGGCCGACTGGCACCGCAAACCGCCACTTGCGCCATCTACGGAAAACCATTTTGCTTTCGCGGCACCACGGCGGCCTTGTTGCCGCCCGTGAATGAACAGGTGATCATCGGCTACGAACTCGACACCTTTCATCGCCCCGACGTTGGCGTCAATGTACTCTTCGCCAATGGCCATGCCCGAATACTGAAGGCGGCGGAATATCGCGCACGGTGGGCCCGAGACTGACAAACCACAGAATTCAGGACCTCGGTTCGTGAGAGGTCAGCCAATCCGTGACGCGGCTGGTGATGGTGGAAGCCGTGGCGCGGATGGCGGCGAAGTTCCGCTCGGCCATGTCGTGCGGAGTGAACAGGGTTCGCACGAAGCCCACACCGGCGCATCCGGCCTCCAGAAACGCCACGACGTTGTTTTCGTCGACGCCCGCGGTCGGGAACAGCCGCAAATGCGGCAGAGGAAGCCGGATCGCAACGATGAAATCGACCCCGCCTGGGGGCATGGGGAAGACCTTGACGAAATCCGCGCCACAGCGATGGGCCATCTCCATCTCCGTCGGCGTATAGGCTCCGGGTATGCACGCGACGCCCAAGGCGTGAGACTCGTCGATGATCACGGGGTCCGTGATCGGCGACACGATGAAGGACGCCCCCGCCGCCACGGCATCTCGTGCCTGCTGCGGTTGGAGCACCGTTCCCGCTCCCACGGCGAGGCCGCCATCGGAGGCGAATCGTTCGATCAGCTTGAACGCCCCGGGCGTGGTCAGAGTGAACTCGACGACGCGAAAGCCGCCGTCCACGGCCGCTTGGATGGCGTCCCCGGCCAGGCGCTCGTCCGTGGTTCGGATGATCGCGCTGACTCGGTGCTGGAGGATGCGTTCAATCGCAAGCGGTTTTCGTTCCACGTTCATGTGGGGTATACTCAAGAATTCGGGTCGACACCCGGAATCGTGCCCAGACGCGGTCCGGGTCACGCTGCTTGGCGGGTTTAGCGCCGGCAGGGGCTTATTGTGGCGCTGCCGGGGCGCCCCTGCAAGGCGGCATCAGAGATGGAATCCGGTTGTGTGCGGTGGTGTTTTGTATCGGAGAGGTAATAGTAAGGTATGTCTGAACGACGGATGATGATCTGTGGACCGTTCGTGCTCCTGGCACTTTTCATCTCGGCGACGGCGGGTTGTCGCCGGTCGGGAACGAATTCGAGCGGGGGCGGGGGATCCGAGTCGGCTGCTCGATCCGATCAAACCTCCCCAGTCGCCGCGAAGTCTCCTGGCCGCGCCGACGACGCCGTCATGAAGATCATCGACGAACTTTCCGCGGCGTGGGACAAGATCGACAAGTTGTCCTTGACCGTGGAATCCGAAGCACGGCGCGATCTGGGCGACAAGGCCGACTCGAAGGGCAAGGGCTTATACAGCTACCAGCGCGAAGGCGATCGGGTTCGCATCCACTACTACCTTAACAACAGCATCAAGTTCTTCTTTGGGACCGATCAGTACCATACGTGGGAACGAGTGGAATGGGTCGTTGACGGCGATATCATGGAATATCTGGTCCTTCAGTACGAGAACCGCCGCCTGGTCCGCTCGAAATACGATCCGAACAACGTGCTGCAACCCGGCGGAAAGATCCTCTTTGATTCCCTGCGGGCCGGTAATGATTTGCGACTCAAGGGCGAGGAATCCTTCCAGGACATGGAGGTCTATGTCATCGAGGCCAAACCCACGGACGGTGACGGGCTTGGCCTGCACTACTTCGACAAGAAGACCGGCATCCGCGTGAAGTGGCTGGAAACCGCCGGGAACGGCGACAAACTGCTCCAAATGACCGTGCCGAAGATCAACTTGAGCCCGGCGCTCAGCGACGCAAGCTTCGTGATGACGCAGTACAAGAACGTCGAGATTGTCGACGAGATCACCGGGCAGGTGACGCCCGCGCAGCTGCCGACGGAACCGACCCCTGAAAAGCCGTGGCCTGAGGACCAGGAACCCGAACCGGGTTGACGCTCGCCTTCCCTGCCGTACGCTCGACATCTCCTTGTTGCCGGCTGAGGCGGGCCTTAGCTAACCACGGACCATCAGATATGCCCGAATCGCACAGGATCGCCCTGACCGACCGTGCTCTGACGCTCGACAGTTTGGACGGCGCCCATGGCCCGATCCTTCTCAGCCTGTCCGATGATCTTTGGAGCCGCGTTGATCATGGTCATCGCCATGTCCGCCGCATAGCCGCGGAAGCCGCCCCCGCATACGGGATCAATACCGGTATTGGTCATCTCTGCACAAAACGGATCAGCCCTGATCAGGTCGAGGCCCTGCAAACCAACTTGATCCGATCACACGCCGTGGGCGTGGGGGAGCCCGCGCCCTCCGAGATCGTTCGCTTGATGATGCTCCTTAAGGTCTATGCCCTGACCCATGGTGTCAGCGGTGTGTCACGGACAACGCTCGAATCGCTGATCGGGCTGCTCAACGCCGACGTGCTCCCGGTCATTCCCACGCAAGGCTCCCTCGGCGCCAGCGGCGATCTTGCCCCGCTGGCTCACATGGTCCTGCCGATGATCGGCCAAGGACACGTTCAGGTCGATGACCGCGTTCAGCCCGCCCGCGACGCGCTCAAGAAGCATCGCCTCAGTCCCATTACCTTGGGGCCCAAGGAAGGCCTCGCCCTGATCAACGGCACGCAGTTCATGGCCGCGTACGCCGTCAACATCGCCCTGCGGGCGCGGCACCTGCTCAAGCACGCCGACATCGTGGCCGTCATGTCCCTTGAAGGCTTGATGGGCAGCCTCAGGCCATTCGATGAGCGGCTCCAGCGGCTTCGTCCACATGCTGGGGCACTCGAATCAGCGGAGAACGTCCGGCGAATGATGGATCAGAGTGAGATTCTCCCATCGCACGCAAACTGCGATCGGGTGCAGGACCCGTATTCGCTCCGGTGCGTGCCCCAGGTCCACGGTGCGTCGCGCGACGCGGTTCGTCACGCGGCGAACGTGATCGAGACCGAAATCAATTCCGTCACCGACAATCCCATCATCTTCGACGACGGCGATGTAGTCAGCGGCGGCTTGTTCCACGGTCAGCCGCTGGCGTTGGTGCTCGATTACATGGCTATTGCGATCGCCGAGCTGGCTTCCATCAGCGAACGTCGGGTATACCTTCTGCTTAGCGGCGTAGCGGGCCTGCCTCAATTGCTCATGCGCGACACCGGCGTCAACAGCGGATTCATGCTCCCGCAATACACTGCGGCGGCCCTGGTGAGCGAGAACAAGGGGTTGTGCATGCCGGCGTCCGTCGATTCGATTCCGACATCGCTTGGACAAGAGGACCACGTGAGCATGGGGGCGCGGGCGGCGACCAAGTGTTTCCAGGTGCTGGCGAATGCCGAGACAGTGCTGGCCATCGAGCAATTGTGCGCCGCCCAGGCGTTGGACTATCGCGCCGGTTTGAAACCGGGCATCGGTCCGCGTGTGGCCCACGCGGAGATGCGAAAAGAAATTGCCCACGCGGAGGCGGATCGACTTTTTGGCGATGACATGCAGGCGTCGCTGCGGCTGCTTCGCTCGCGGCGTATTTCGGCGGTCGTCGAGCAGGCAGTCGGTCCACTCAAATGAGCCGCTAGCGACGCGATCGAACGCCCGCGGCCCTATCGCACATGCGAATCTGCCACATCATCACTCGCCTCATCATCGGTGGCGCCCAGGAGAACACGATTCTCTCGTGCCGTGGGCTGGCCGAGCTGGGCCATGACGTGACACTAATCGCGGGGCCGGAAACGGGCCCGGAAGGCTCGTTGTGGGATCAAACCAAAGGGGCTGGATTCGAGACGCGGATGGCCCATTCCATGCGCCGTTCCGTCAATCCGCTCCATGATCTAAAGGCTGGACGCGAGCTCCGTTGCATTCTTCGGGACCTAAAGCCCGACGTGGTCCACACCCATAGCAGCAAGGCGGGCATCCTTGGCCGGTGGGCGGCCGCGAAAGCCGGCGTTCCCAGCATCGTTCACACGATCCACGGGATGAGCTTTAACCGTACTCAACCTGCAATCGTTCGAGCGGTGTACCGGCGTCTCGAAAAATGGGCTGCCTGCCGCACCGCTGCATTCGTCAGCGTGGCAGATGCCATGACCGACCAAGCCGTGGCCGCCGGGCTCGCCCCGCGAGAACGATTCACGACCATTCGATCGGGAATGGAAACGGATCGTTTTTTTCCTGATCCGGCGTTGCGTGCCGGCGTCCGGCGGGAATGGGGTGTTCGCGAGGACGAAATCGTCGTCGGCACCATCGCCCGATTGTTTGTGAACAAAGGCTACGAAGAAATCAGCGCGGCCATGCCCCGCATATGCGAGCAGAACCCCAAGGTGAAGTTCGTCTGGGTGGGCGACGGCGCCCATCGGACGGTCTACGAAAACCAACTCACCAAACAAGGACTGCGGGACCGCGTCATTCTGCTCGGATTGGTCGAGCCCGATGCCGTTGGCCGCGTCTTGAACGGCTTTGATTTGTTGGTCCACGCCTCTCGTTGGGAGGGCCTTCCGCGTGCCGTCGTGCAGGCCATGCTCACCGAAGTTCCCGCGGTCACTTTCGATAATGACGGCGCCCCGGAAGTCGTGTGGCCCAACGAAACCGGAATCGTGGTGCCCCTGGGCGACGTGGACGGCCTGGCCGGCGGCATGATCCGGCTAGCGAATGATGCCGACCTCCGTCGAGCAAATGGCCGGCGTGGCCGAGAGCGGTGTCTATCGATGTTCGATTGGCGCACGATGGTTCACGATCTGGATGCGCTCTATCGAAGAATCGCGGAGTACACGTCGGCGAAAACAAACGCACCCCCTCAAGCCAATTGAAGGGCTGAGGGGACGCGGTCGGAATCAACAGCGGTCGAGGCCGATCACTGATTCGTCATGTCCATCACCTGAATGCCGGGATCGGACTTGAAGACGAACCGCGAGGGATCCAATTTCGGATTCACCTTGACGTCCTCGAAAGCAATTTCCATCACCGCTTCGCCTTTTTCGTCGATGCCCACGGTCTTGATCAGTACGCCCGTGTCCTTCACGAAGTTCATGCGATAGGCTCCGACGCCTCCGGGATCGGGCGACTTGATCTTCGCCTCGATCACCGCCACGTCCTTTCCATCGACTTTGGCGTCGGGCAGCACTTTCAAATCGTGCGTCTTGCTCATCCTCTCAAACATGGCCCTGCCTCCGGGCACGCCTTGCAAGACGTCGGACTTCTGCTTGACGGCCATTTTCTGCCCCATCATGTCGGTCACGGAATAGGCGAAGTCGCCGTCATAGATCGTGGTGGACGAGACCTTCATGGTGTTTCCCTGCATGTTCTGCTCGAATTGCATCTCCATGCGGAACTTCTCCTTCCCACCCTCTCTGAGGAACTCAATGACCCCGTCCGTCTTGATCGGCTCCGGGCTCTTCATGTTCATGTTCATCTTCATCTTGGCGGTCATGGACTCGACCTTGGCCCACTTCTCTTCGATCTTTTTCTGGACGGCTTCCAGGCTGTCCTCCGCGTACACCGCCGTGCTCGCGAACACTGCCATGAGCAAACCGATCAGCCATGTCGTTTTCGATCTCATCTAGCTTTCCTTTCGCGCTCTGGTTCGTAAATCGCCGGATACCCGGTCGACGATCGCCGACCGTGGAACCAACTAGTCTAACGCACTTCGCCAACCGAAGCAAAATGACTTTGAGCAAACCCGGCCGCGGGAAACCGTGTCGGTAGCCGAGGTACCTGCAACGCCACAAAGCTCATTCCGGATTGATCCGAGCGCTCCCGATTGGCGCCGATTCGGGATCGAGTCTGCCGGCGACTTGAACTGTTGGCAGGGCGCGAGTCGCAAGCCGCGGGGGGTGTTCAATCGGACTCCATTGTTGCCGGTCTTCCAGGGCCAACAACGAAACGGGCGCGGGCGGCTTAGTAGCGCAATAACCGTCTGTCCGATTCTCGTACAGCTTACCGTGCGAGGTCAGGATGAGCGTCGGCAAGCGAGAACGATCGAACTCGAGAAGTAGCACCCGCTCCATGACCGGCTTCTTGTATATCTCATATCGTTGCGGGCAAACGACGATTGACTCAGCCCACCCGGCGGAATCCCGCTGTACGTTCACGGTGTAGCCATTGATCGCCCTGTTGCCCAGGGGTTCCAACATGCCCTCGGCGTCCTGATCGCCAAATCCAGCGGCGCCGAGATGGACAGCATGCAAATGACCCAAAAGAGTGCCTCGTGCCATCCAGACGACCGTAGGCACTCCACAGTTGGTAAGCCTCGGTGCGAAAAGTAGGAAGCCACCCACAGCCCCATCAAGACGATGCCGATTTGAAGCGATCTCTTTACCATCCTTACTCAAACAATTGTACGCACCATTTCGGGCGAAGTCGCAGCAATGGAAATGCAAGATGACGGACTTGTTCGAATGCGATCGTCGCACCACTATGGCAGCGTTTCCACCCTCGGCTGCGGGTTGCGTCGCAGGCGCTGTTCGAGCTTCCTGGCCACGTCCAGCGGCACCAGTCGCGACAAATGATCCGGGTCGTAATCGCCGATCTCCACGATCTGCTTGATCAGCGTGCTGGAGGTCAAGATGTGCTGGCCGCTGGTCATCAGGAACACCGTTTCGATGTCCCCGATGATCCGGTTGGTCAGGGCGATCTCCAACTCCGAGTGCAGGTCCACCGTGTCGCGTATGCCGCGAAGGATGACCCGGGCCCCCACCTGCCGAGCGAATTCCACGGTCAGGCCGGTGTACGTCACCACCTCGACTCCGGTCAGGTGCCCGACGTGTTCGATCAGCATCTCCCGCCGTTCCTCCGCCGAGAACACCTCCATCTTCAGCGGGTTCTGTCCGACGGCCACGATGAGCCGGTGATAGAGCCTGGCCGCCCGCTCGATGATGTCGATGTGCCCGTGGGTGACGGGGTCGAACATTCCTGGAAAAATGGCGATGCCGGATGATGGGTGGGGCATGCGGTGTCTTTCCTCGTGAACCGGCCGCATTTTAGCGCCGCCCGCCGCCATCCGGCAAGCCAAGCCTTTGGGCCGGCCGGTCCGTTGCGTGTCCCCCGAGTTGGCGGTACACTCCCGGGCTCAGCGGAATCGGACATCTCGGGGGTGATCGCGCGATGCGACACATGACCGGTGCGGAGGGCGGCGCGACTAAGCCCCCGCGGGGCCATCAAAGGAACACAGAAGACATGACGGCAACCATTGAGTCGGTTCAAGAGCAGATTCGGTTGGAACAATTGGAACAGGCCGACAAAACCCTGGCCACGTTGGAACGCTCCAACGGCGACGACCCTCAAGTGAAGTTTCTCCGCGGCTATGTCCGCGAACGCCAATTCGACCGGCCAGGGGCCCTGGCCGCCTACCAGGATGTCCTCTCGCAGCATCCGCGGCATACCGAGGCCGCCTTCCGGGCGGCCGTTCTTTGCGATCAGGGTGGCGACGAGGATTCCGCCGTTGAGCTTTACGAACGCTGCATAGAAGCACAGCCCGTGCCGGTGAGCGCCCTGCTCAACCTGGCCGTCATCTACGAGGAACGTGGCCAGTTGGAGGACGCGGAACGTATGCTCGACGCCGTCCTCACCGAACTCCCCAACCATTTCCGAGCTCGTCACTTCCTTGCATCGGTCGACAGCTCATATGACATGGCCTACGACGAGCAATCGCAGCGCGATCGCGACAAGCGAAACGCCGTTCTCGACACGCCGATCAGCGATTTTGAGTTAAGTGTTCGCAGCCGCAACTGCCTCCGGCAGATGAACATTCGATCGCTTGGCGATTTGCTTCGCACCAGCGAGGCCGAGCTGCTTTCGTACAAGAACTTCGGCGAAACATCCCTCAACGAAATCAAAGCGGTCCTGGCCCAGCGAAGCCTGCGGCTCGGTCAGGCGCTCCAGCCACCCCCGGAGCCCCTGGTTAGCGAGGCCCCGCCCCCGGTAACGCTCGGAGATGCTTCGATCCACGCCCGCCGATCGATTTCCGAGTTGGAGCTTTCGGTTCGGTCTCGCAAGGCGTTGCAACGGCTCGGCGTTACCACGCTCGGCGAGCTGGCCATTCGCAGCGAGCCGGAATTGCTCGCCATCAAGAATTTCGGACAGACCTCACTCAGCGAGATCAAACGCCAACTGGCACTCTACGGTTTGTCCCTGCGGGCACACCCTTGACTCACTAGGCAAGCGTCGGTCGAGTTGTTCGCGCCGCATTGAGAGAGCGGGCTTGGTCATGACCGGTCGTAGCGCGGTCAGCATCCTCCTACCGGGCGTGTTCGTGGGCGTGACCCTTGCCTCGGCCACGGCCATTACCTTCGTCGCTTTGCGAGATCGCCCTTCCGCCGATCCGTCCCGCGCCAGAGCTGACACATCCGGCGACAATGCTCCAACCGGCATTCGAGACGTGCGGGTCCTGATTGCCGACGATATTGCGGGGTTGCGGGTCCGAGCATCCGGTGGATGCGCCTGGTTTGGCGAATCCGGCACACAGCTCGGCGAATCAGCCGGCGACGATTGGAGCGCGTTTTCGGCCTCTCCGAGGGGCCTTTGCGCGGACGGCGTGCCGATGAGTGCCAACACCGTGACGCTATCGGCACGCTCCGCCGAAGAACTGATCGTTGCCGTCTCCGGCGAAGTTGACCCGCCCGCTGAAATCAACTACCCCGGTTCGCTGCGCATTTCGATGCGCGAGGATGGTCGCATCGACGTGATCAACGAAGTCGACGTGGAACGATACCTGGAATGCGTCGTTGCCAGCGAGGCCTGGCCGAGTTTTCACATCGAGGCCTTTCGCGTACAGGCCATCGTGTCGCGGACGTTCGTGTTGTACCAGATGACCCGCCGCCCCAATGCGCCTTTTGACGTCGGGGCCACGCAAGGCTCGCAGGTCTATCGGGGCGTGCGCAACGACATGGTCGGCCAGCGCGCCGCCGACGCGGTCCGGTTTACCCGCGGCATCGCCTGCACCTACCGGCAAAACGACGAGGACCAACTCTTCTGTGCCTACTATAGCGCCGCGTGCGGCGGTGTGTCCCAATCGGCGGCCATTTTCGGTTTGGAGGGGGATATTCAGCCGCTCTCCGGTGGGGTCGAATGCTCCTACTGCCGCGTCGCCCCGCGAGAAACTTATCGCTGGGGCCCGCTGCGCATGACCCTGCGGGCCATCGAGGAGCGCCTGCTCTCTCGCTATCCCGAGTTCAACAACCTCGGTCGATTGAGTTCGGTCGATATCGCCGAGCGTACGCCCTCGGGCCGCCCGCTTGTCATGCGGCTGACCGGCAATACGGGTCAAACGAAGGACCTTCTCGCTGAGCGATTCCGCTTCGCCCTCGGTTCCAGCGAATTCCGCAGCACGGATTTCGAACTGCTCAAGCGCGGCGCTGAGGTCGTGTTTGAAAACGGCCGCGGCTTCGGCCACGGCCTGGGTCTCTGTCAATGGGGCGCCCAGGGTCAGGCGGAACAGGGTCGCCGGGCGGCCGAAATCATCGCCTACTATTATCCCGGGGCGAAGCTCTTACGGGTGTATTGACCGTTGATTCAACGCGGATCGCGATTTGTGCTGACTCTTATTCCCCCAGCAGCGCGGCCATCTTCGGCTCCATCATGACTTGCTCCGACGGGACCATGGTGATCACGTCCCACGGGCAGACTTGCGCGCACAGCTTGCAGCCGATGCACACCGTCAGGTCAATCGTGCACACCCCCATGGCGTAGCCGGGATTATGGGGATCGGAAATCTTGTCGATGCAGTCCACCGGGCAGACCGTGACGCACGCGTCGCAACCGGTGCACAGGTCCTCATCGAGGATGGCCAACTGTTTCGGTAGTTTTTTCTTTTTCGCCACGAAACTCTCACATTCCCAAAACGGTCGTTACGGAGTACCAACCGTCGCCACCGTTTGTCCCGCGCTCCCCGCCATCGGCACATTGGCGGTACCGCTCGTCATTCGCGTGCAATCCATGGTCGGCCCGGCTTCGGCAAGCTTGTCCATCACCAAAGCCGCACGGCCCACCAGTTGCTCCGGCATCACGATCGGGTCATCGGGCTTACCCGCCGGAAAGATGACGTTGAGCGGCACGCCCGATCGCCCAAACTTATGCAAGTCAGCCAGAATGTCGGGGTCTTCCAACGTGAAATCCGCCTTGAGCGGAATGACGCATTGGTCGCGCATCTGCTCCCGCACCAACCGCGACTCCAGCGTTGCCGCCTTATTCGCCTGGCAGGTCGCGCACCAAACCGCCGTATAGTCGACGTACACCGTGTAGCCGTTCGCGGCCAGGAACTCCGGGCGACCTTTGGACCAGTGTTGCCACGGTATCTTCTGGTCCCAGCTCTCCGCGGCCAACTGCGGTATATCCTCCGCGCACGGGCAGACTTTGGCCAGGCGAACTTCGTCCACCATGTGCTGGAGACCGAAATCCCGCTCAAACGAAAACCACCAGCCGCCCACGGCCAAAACCAGCGCCGCAGCCCAGGCCAGCAGCCGCCTCGGCACCGGCGTCAACGGGGTCTGAAGTCCCAGGATCCAGCACGAAAGACCAAGAAAAACCAGGAACGAGCCGGTCCACGCTAGACCTCCGACTCCGATCTGGGCACCCAGCGTGAACATCAACCACACCACGGTGCCCATCAACAGAAAACCCATCAGATGCTTAAACTGTTCCATCCACGGGCCTGGCCGCGGAAGGTGCCGCACCCACTTCGGCTCGGCGCTCAGCACCACGAACGGCATCGACATGCCCAAGCCGACCGCGGTGAAAATAGCGAACAATTCGACGTACGTGCTGAGAAAGGCCACTCCCAGAGCGTGACCCAGGTAGGGCGCCGTGCACGGAGTAGCCAGGATCGTACTCAGCACGCCCTTCATGAACGCCCCGATGTATCCTTCGTGATCCTCGGCGGCCGAAAGCTGCGTGACCGTCGCTCCGGGCAATGTGATCTCGAACACTCCAAGCAAACTCAGTCCGAAGGCAAACATGATCGAAATCATGACCAGGACGAACCGAGGCGATTGGAACTGGAAGCCCCAGCCGAGTTGCTCACCCGCCGCCTTCAGCATGATGATGATCAGGGCCAGGGCCCAAAACGACACCATCATTCCCAAGCAGAATGTCAGCCCGAGACGCACGATCCGCCCGGGAGACTCGCGCGACTCCTGCACCAGGCTGAGTACCTTGATCGATATCACCGGCAAGACGCAGGGCATGACGTTCAAAAGCAATCCGCCCAGGAAGGCCAGCGCGAGAATCCATAGAAACGACTTCGCTTCTCCGTTAGCGCCGCTTGCGGTGCCGGTCTTTCCGACGACCACCACCGATTTCGACGGCTCGGCGCTTCCGAGCTCCTTGTCCTTCGGAGCGTCGACCAACGCGCCGGTCGTTGCGCCCCTACTCGGGGTAGGCGTCGCCTGGCCATGCTTCTCCGGCGCTATGCGGAAGGCGAGCGCCTCTACGGACTGGCACTGTCCCTTCTCATCGCAGGGTTGATATTTCAGGACACCGCCGAAGCGGAAGGGCGGCTTGGCCGTGCCGTCGATTTCGCCCGGCACGCGGGCGACGACCGTACCAGAATACCAACCGCCTTTCGCGTCCGTGGCGGTGGGCGATGGAAACTCGATCGGGTCGAAATACACGTCCGCGACGCGTTCGACGAACAATTCGGTCTTAGACACGCCGTGGGCGCCTTCGCTAGCCGCCGCGATGCGGTAGCCCGCCGCCGTTTCCAGCCGCACCAGCAACTCAAACTTGTCGCCCGGCTTGGGGTCCGGCGGTTTCGTCTCGGCCTTGATGGTCACAAACTTGCTGATCGTCAGCGGCTGGGATTTTCGCGCTCGGTCGAAGAGCGGTGCGTTGGCGGGTTTGGGCGTTCCGCCGCCCGCCAATACCGGAAGTGTCACGGTGACATCCGCTTGCTCCTGCAAGCAGATATCCGCACAAACCAAATAACGGACTTTCCCCCCGATTTTCACGTCCCCCGGCGCGAGAGATGCAGGCGGTGTCAGGGCGGCCACCAGCACCGGCTCGCCCTCAAGAATGTTCGTGGTAATCATCCCCGACGGGTCTTTGTGCCGCGTGGGGACCGGATATTGAAACTCCCCGGCGCTGAACCCGGGGGGTAACGACCACTCCATGCGCGGCGCCTGGCCGCTTTCTCCGCTGTTTTGCCAATAAATGTGCCAACCCGGAGCCACCTTGAAATGCAGGGCCAAATCGAACGCCGAGCCGGGCGCTATCGCGTCAACGGCCGAATGGAATCCCACTTGAGCCTTGGCCGATTCTTTCTTGGTTTGGGCAAAAAGGGCGGTAGGACTAGCTGAAATCAGGGCGGCCGCCAATAGGTGGTGAGTGAACGATCGGTTCATGATGATACTCGGTATAAGCCGGCTCAGTCGCTTCGAGGATTCCGTCGTCCGCGCCCTTCAGGCCTCCCGCCAAAACACGCGCATTATAACCGTACGCCGGCATTCGGTCCCATCTGTCATACGCAGCCTGCGCCGACTCGTTTGGCTGTCACAGCTATTCAAGTCATCAATAACCATTTGGAGGCGGACCAGGAGCTTAAAGCAAGTCTAGGACGGGCCTAAAATCACATCCAACAGGACCCGTTGACACCACCTCAGGTGGACTTATAATCCGGAGCTGGCGCAGCGTAGCGCAATAAGGTTGAAATGTCACTTTAACGACCGGCGTCGCTTTTGATGTTGGCCCGGTCGACTGATCGTGTCGCCTGCTGAACGGATGGGCGCCGATCAACTGGAAACCGAGCGGCTAGAAATTGTAGAGTGCCTCGCCTAATCCCTAACAACCTGCTGAATGGATCGGCGGCCTGGTCTTGGCAACTGGCCTGGCTGTTTGGTCGCTTGCTTGCCCGTCGGTTGGTCGCCACCACGGGCGCCCACAGCGTTGGGCTCGCGGCTCCTCTTGAGATGGAACGCGATCCGCTTCACGCGGCTTTCAGCGAAAAGGGAACGGCGGCTAGGTCGTGGCTTCTCTCCCATCACCGACCCGAACGCGAGGTCGGACCGCCCGGTCGCCTGTGACAAACAGGGTTGCCGTCGATCTCGTGAGTTGATCGGCGTGGCCGTATCGACCCTACCCCACCTTATCTGCTGCCATGTCTGTGGCCAATGGGTGCTCGTCTAGAACGGCACCATGAATCCATTAACCCGGCGCATCGAGACTTTGGGTAGGGCCCGATGCGCCATGATCGGGATTATGCCATGGACATGTTTCCGGTCGTCCCATTCGCTCAGTCCACGTTTGGACTCGGCGCATTGGCTTTGTCCGGTGCGCTGGGGGCCGTGGCCGCGCTGCTGGGCGCCTATTTGCTCTATCGTTGGTTGGTGCGAACTCGGCTCGATGCTACCCGCACCGAAGGCGAACGGATCATTTCGGAGGCCCGTGCCGAGGCGGAAGTCGTCACCAAGAAAGCCGAGGTCGACGCCCGCGCTGAACACGTGAAGGCCCAGGAGCAGCTCCGCGGCGAGGCCAACAACATGAGGGCCGAGTTCAAGGAGATCGAGAAGCGGATCGCCAAGCGGGAGGACAACCTTGAGGCCAAGCTCGACACGCTCGTCACTAAGGAACGCAACCTCGAACAATCGCTCAAGAAAGTTGTCTCGCGCGAAGAAGAGGTCTCGCGGCGGGAGTCCGACGCCGAGAACCTGTTGATCCAACGTCGCGACGCACTTCTGAAGGTCAGCGGGCTGAGCATCGCGGAAGCCAAGCAAGTGGTTTTGGACGAACTTTCATCGGAGCTCGAGCAGGAATCCGCCGAACTCATCGACAAGGCCATCTCCCAAGCCAAGGACGAGGCCGTCGAAAAGGCCCGTGAGATCACCCTGACGGCCATCCAGCGTTACGCCGGAGAACACACGTCCGAGGCCACCGTCTCCGCCGTCGATATCCCGTCCGACGAAATGAAGGGCCGCGTGATCGGACGCGAAGGCCGCAACATCCGGGCCTTCGAAAAAGCGACCGGCGTGGACGTGATTGTCGATGACACCCCTGGCGTGGTGGTCGTCAGCGCCTTCGACCCCGTTCGACGTGAAGTGGCCCGCCGCTCGTTAGAGCGCCTGATCCAAGACGGCCGTATCCACCCCGGTCGCATCGAGGAGCTCGTTCAACAAGTTCAGAACGAGGTCATGGAAGATGTCATGGAGGCTGGGAAAAAGGCATCCATGGAAGCCAACGTCAGCGGTCTGCACCGCAAACAACTGGAGCTAATGGGGCGGCTCAAATACCGAACCAGCTATGGCCAGAACGTCCTGCGACATTCCATCGAGGTTGCATTCCTCTGCCAGGCGATTGCCGACGAATTGGGGCTCGACGGCCGGATCGCCCGCCGTTGCGGGTTGCTTCACGACATCGGAAAAGCCATCGACCACGAGGTCGAGGGTAGCCATCAGAAAATCGGCGCCGATTTCTGCAAGAAGTTCAGCGAGAAACCCGAGGTGCTGAACGCGATCGAGGGCCACCACGGCGACATACCGGCGACGAGTCCGTATACGCCGATCGTCATGGCCGCCGATGCGATCAGTGCGGCCAGGCCGGGCGGTCGGCGTGAATCGCTAGAACGCTACATCCAGCGGCTGCAACAACTTGAGGACATCGCCAAGGTCCACCACGGCGTGCGCGAGGCGTTTGCCATCCAGGCCGGGCGCGAGGTGCGGGTCATTGTCGACGCCAAGCGGGTGGACGATTCGACGGCGGAAGCCATCGCCCGCGACGTCGCCCAGCAGATTGAGGAGCAGATGACCTACCCCGGAGAAATCAAGGTGACGGTGCTACGCGAAGTCCGCGCCGTTGCCCTGGCCAGATAGCGCTGCCCACGCGTAACGGCGAGCGCTTCAGTAGGAACGGCCCGGATCATCCAAGTCACTCGACCCGACCGACCACCACATGCTCTTGAACCTCCTATGCATCGGTGACGTCGTTGGTGGCCCCGGTCGGCGCATCCTCGAATCCTCGCTTCCACAACTTATCTCCTCCCACAAGACCAATTGCGTGATTGTCAACGGCGAAAACGCCGCTGCCGGCTCCGGACTCACCGCCCAGCTCTATCAAAAAATCATCGCCTGCGGTGCGGATGTCATCACCCTGGGTGACCATGTGTACAAACGCAAGGAGATCATCCCCATCCTTGAGCAATCCGACCGGATTATCCGACCGGCCAACCTCTCGGCACATGCTCCGGGCCGCGAAGTCACGATCCGCGAAACCGCTGCCGGTCATCGCGTCGCCGTTGTGTCCCTCCTCGGTCGGCTGAACATGCGGATGCCGGCGGATTGCCCCTTCGCGGCCATCGATCGAATCCTCAAGGCGTTGCCGTCGGATGTGAAAGTAATCGTTGTCGAAATCCACGCCGAGGCCACCAGCGAAAAGGTGGCCATGGGTTGGTACCTAGATGGCCGCGTCAGCGTCGTCTTTGGCACCCACACGCACATCCCCACCGCCGACGAACGGGTCTTGCCCAAGGGAACCGCATACATTACCGATCTGGGTATGACCGGACCGTACGATTCCGTCTTGGGCCGACTTAAGGATCGGGTCATTAGCTCAATGACGACTTCCGTGCCCAGTCCGTTCGACGTGGCCTCGGATGATGTGCGGCTCTGCGGTATCCTGGCGCGCGTGGATTCCATGACGGGGCACGCGACCCATGTGGAACGCGTTCGAGTCAATGAAAGCAAGAACCCCTAATAACCCGGACATTCTCGATACCCTCCTCCGCGGTACCGACCGCGTCTACACCGTTGAGGAACTCAAAGTCCGGCTCGCTTCTGGAAAGCGCATGCGCGTCAAGCTCGGCATGGACCCCACCGCGCCCGACCTCCACCTTGGCCACACCGTCGTGCTTCGCAAGCTCCGCCAGTTTCAGGATGCCGGGCACAAAGCAGTACTGATTATCGGCGACTACACAGCCATGATCGGCGATCCCACCGGTAAATCGAAAACCCGGCCGATGCTCACCCCGGAGGAAGTCAAACACAACGCCGAAACCTATTTCCAACAAGCCGGAAAAGTTCTCGATTTATCGCCCGACAAGCTCGAAATCCGCTACAACAGCGAATGGCTCGCCCCCCTTACCCTCGCTGACATCATCAAGCTGATGAGCCAAATGACCGTTGCTCGAATGCTCGAACGCGACACCTTCGCCAAGCGCCAGGCCGAGGGCCGCGAAATCTATCTCCACGAATTGCTCTATCCGCTCATGCAGGCCCGCGACAGCGTGGCCATCGAGGCCGACGTGGAACTCGGCGGTACCGATCAGACCTTCAACAACCTCTGTGGTCGCGATCTTCAGCGCGACGCCGGCCAGCCGCCGCAGATCGTGATGATCACGCCGATCCTCGTCGGCACCGACGGCAAGGAAAAAATGAGCAAGTCGCTCGGCAACTACGTGGGCATCACCGACCCGCCGCAGGACATGTTCGGCAAGATCATGCGAATTCCCGATGAACTCATGCGTGGCTACTTCGAACTGCTCACCGATGTGCCAGAAGATCAGATCACTGCGTGGACCGATGCAAAAAGTAAGAACCCCCGTGACGCGAAGGAAGCACTGGCCAAGGTCATCATCACCATGTACCACGATGCGGCCACCGCCCAGGCCGCCGCCGACGAATTCCGCCGTGTTCACGGGGGCGGTGGTGCAGGTGGCGGACTCCCCGACGAAATCCCCGACGCGATTGTTCCCGTTCACAAGATGACCGACGGAAAAATCTCACCGCTCGACTTGATCATAGATTGCTTGGGCGAAAAATCCCGAGGCGAAGCCCGCCGCATCGTGGCCGAGAAGGGCGTCAAGCTCAACGGCGCCACCATCGACGACCCACACACTCCGATCGCGGTGAAGTCCGGCGACATCCTCCAGCGCGGCAAACGCCGATTCGTCAGATTGGTCTTGTCGTAGCCCCAATCCTCCACGACCGAGCACCCTGCCCTATCCCCGTGTCTATAAAAATGCTATAATGTCAACCGTCTCCTTCGGACTTACGCCAAATGGGAGCCGTCTATGCGAGAACCCCTCTTGACTCTTGGCTTCTGGTTGCTGTTGCCGATCATCACCGCGGCGCCAGCTTTCGACGATTCATCGAACCGCCCAAGCGAGTCGACGCCGGAGCATCAACCGGTTTCGATTGGCGCCGATGCCACCAGCACCGGCCCCGCCGCATGCGACCTCCAAGGCCCCGCCAACTGTCAGGCGTACGACGGGGCCACGTGGGCGCGACCGAGCGGCGAGATCGGGGGCGCCGCTGCGGCAATCGCGGACGACTTCGTGCCGTTGTCCGACACCATCACGGACGTTTGCGTGTGGGGGTATTATCTGCGGTCCCTCGGGAACGGGCTGTACGAAGATTGCGCGGACATGTTTATCGACGATTTCCTCGTCCGCGTGTTTGAATCGGACGAGAACGGGCTTCCAGGCGGCATCGTGGACAGCTCGGATGCCACATTTGCCAAGAACAATCTCGGTCCGCGCGATCTTTGCGGATTTCCTTGTGCCGACCTGTACGAGTTCCGTCTGACACTGGGTACCCCCATCACCGGGTTGGATGACACCGGTGGCACGACGTATTGGCTTTCGGTTCGCAATGGCGACTTCACTCCGCAATTCACCGATTGCGCGTGGTACTGGAGCGGCGTGGATACGGTCGCGAACGATTATTCGGTGACCTTGGACGTTTTCGGTTTTGGCGATGTTCTTTCCTCGCGGACAGGGGATTTTGCGTTTTGCTTGAATACCGATCTGGAAACGCCTCCCGTCGTCGAGCGAGCCTGTTGTCAATGCGGCGAGTGTTTGACTATTACAAAACGCGCCTGCGACGACATCGGTGGTAGCTGGTACGTCGAGGGCGACTGTCAGAGCGTTCAGTGTCCCGGCGTCCCAACCAACAACACTTGCGAGAATGCACGCTTAGGCCCGCCGCTTCCTGTATTTGTCGACGAACTCATTTTTGACACTACTTGTGCGGACACCGACGGCCCCAATCCAACTCCGACCGAGCTCAATCCAGACGAAACGATCTCTAACGACATCTGGTACAAAGTCGTCGCGCCTTGCACCTGTTGCGAACTTGTGGTGAGTACGTGTGGAACCGGCCTCGCCGACGGAGGCGGTCTAGACCCCGTCATTGCCGTCTATCATGACCCCCAGAACCCCACCGAGTGCGTTTGTCCTTCGGAAGCGACTCAGCCAATGCTGCTGTGGCCTGACGGACAGGCGAAAGATGAAAACTGTTACGGTCTCGACGTATCCGGCGGCGGTTACGTGCAGGGAACCGTCCCTCACGAGCCGAAAGACCGCTGCTTCATGGTTCGCGTCGGCGCCCCGGCGGGTCCATTTTCGACTGGCCGTGGAGAAATCGATGTCGGGTTCTATCTGCCAACGGAATTCATCTTCGGAGCTGGAGACGACACGTGCCATAACGGAAACACCAATCTGCAAAAACCTTGCTCGATGAATTCACATTGTACGGCACCGAGTGTTTGCGGACTCAAGAATCGCCATCTGACGATCGGATCGGCGGCATTCTCGTACTCGGTCTACGTACGCATTGTCTCCATGCCTCAATTTCCGCAGCGAGAGGGCGAAATATGGTGGCTGGGCCCGGAGCAATCGTTTCCCAGCGGCTCCGCGACCCTGCGCGGATCGGCGTTGCAATGTACCGACACGCCATTCGAGCAAGTCTGGACCGAGGACTATCTCCATATCTTCGGCGCGGCCATCATTCCCGGCGCCGTCTATGAAGTGGGTTTTTCCCCGGACGATCCTTGTCTTCCCCACGCCCAAATCGCCACCTCCAAATTCGGCGACGTCGTGGCTCCCTTCGGCGGCGCTTCGCAACCCAACTTCGGTGATGTGGCGGCGATTGTCAGTCGATTCCAAAACCTCTCGACGGCGCCCCCCATCCCGCGCGTCGATCTCTCCGGTCTCGGCAACCCCGGCACCCCCAACGTCCCCAATCAGGTCGCCAACTTCGCCGACGTTTCGGTGGGCGTCGACGCCTTCCGTGGCCTGCCCTATCCCTTTACCGTCCCCGCCTGTCCGTGATGGCCCTGGATGGCGAAGACTTTGACGACGCGAGGACGCGTTTTAGCGTTGTGGATGGAGCCTCATAAATCGCGAGCTATTCGGTGGCCCGTCGAATGTTCGCCCCCACGGCCACGAGCTTTTCCTCGATGCGTTCGTAACCGCGATCGATATGGTAGACGCGATGCACGCGAGTCGTGCCCTTGGCGATGAGACCGGCGAGTACCAGCGCCGCCGAGGCCCGAAGGTCGGATGCCATCACCGGCGCTCCGATCAGCTTTTTTGTCCCCTCGATGATCACCGTCGGTCCCTCCTTGCGCAGGCGGGCGCCCATGCGGGCCAGCTCGCCCACGTGCAGGAACCGGTCGGGAAAGATCTTCTCGGTGATCACGCTGTTCCCATCAGCCAATGACAACAGGGCCATCACCTGCGCTTGCAAATCGGTGGGGAACCCCGGGTACGGCTGAGTGGTGATTTCGACGGCTTCCAGACGGCGCGACGACGAAACCGTAATGCCCCGTTCGCCTCGCTCGACAATGACGCCGACACGACGAAGCACGTCGACCACCGCCCGAAGGTGTTCGATCCGGGCGCCCAGAAGTTCCAGATCGCCGTTGGTGATGGCCGCCGCGACCAAGAACGTTCCAGCCTCGATCCGATCGGGGAGAATCTTGTAATCGGTCCCTTTGAGGCTTGCGACACCTTCAACCACGATCTCCGGCGTTCCGTGTCCGGTGATCCTTGCCCCGCAAGCGTTGAGGAAATTGGCCAGATCGACGACTTCCGGCTCGCAGGCCGCCGATTCGATCAACGTCCTTCCCTCGGCCAGGGTTGCGGCCATCACGACGTTGGCCGTGGCGGTGACGCTCGATCCGAACGGCCCACCGAGGAAAATCTCCGTACCGGTCAGCTTCTTGGATCGCAAGAGGACATCGCCCGTTGTCAGGTCAAAGTCGGCGCCGAGCGCCTTCAAGCCGCGGATGTGCAAGTCGATCGGCCGATCCCCGATCGAGCAGCCGCCGGGCATGGAAACCTGCGAGCGGCGGCGCTTGGCCAAGAGCGGGCCCATAACGCACACGCTGGCCCGCATCTGGCGAACGAGTTCATACTCCGCGTGGGTGTTCATTTCGTCTTCGACGCGGAAGTGAAGTGCCCCGTCGGCGGCCCGATGCGACTTGACGCCGAGCTTGGCGAGAAGCGTCAGCATGGTGCGGACGTCGGCGAGATCGGGGACGTTTCGGAGGACGGTCTCGCCGTCGACCAGGATGGTGGCGGCCATGATGGGAAGGGCGGCGTTCTTGGCTCCGCTGATGGGGATGGCGCCTCTGAGTCGATTGCCGCCGACGATTTCGAGCAGGTCCATTTTAATCACCCTCCATGATGAACGGGAGCCGAACCAACCGAGGAGTCCAGCGAAAAAACCAACACACGATCGCGGCGAACGACCCGGTCTCGAACGGTTCGCTCATGTCGAAGTGCTCCGATCTTCTCGACTTCCGCCAAGACCAGCTCGGCTTGCCCGTCACCAACTTCGACGATGATCCGCCCGTCAGGCTTCAAAACACGCCCGGCATTCTCGGCGATATCGCGATAGAACGACAGCCCGTCGCCTTCATCCGTCAGGGCGACGCGCGGTTCAAAATCCCGCACCATCGGGGCCAGGCCTGCCATGCCATCGAGTGCCACATACGGGGGATTGCTTACCAGCAAGTCAAATCCATCGTTGGCAACAATCTCGGCGGGCAACGCGAACCGGTCAGCCTCCATCAGGCATACGCGATCCTGCACGGCGTGCCGTTGGGCGTTTTGCCGAGCAACACCGATCGCTTCGGAAGAGATATCGGTCGCGACGATGGTTGCGCCTGCGACGTTTTTTGCGAGTGCCACGGCGATGCAACCGCTACCGGTCCCGATTTCCAGGATTCGTGGCTCGACGAGGCCCGCGCGGCTGCAATGGTCAATTGCGACCTCGACCAACGTCTCGGTTTCGGGACGAGGGATCAACACTGCGGGGGTTACGACAAAGGGCAGCGAGAAGAACTCCCGCTCACCGACGAGGTAGGCGATGGGCTCCTGGGCCGCGGCCCGTTTGATCAATAAGCGAAAGTTGTCCAGGGCCTCGGGCTCAATGGGTTGGTCGAAGCGGGCGTAGAGATCGATGCGGCGGCAGTGACACGCGTGGGCCAGCAGTACCTCGGAGCACAATCGAGGCTCGTCGACTCGATTCCGCGCGAGATAATCGGTCGTCCACGTCAAGAGCCGGCCGATGGTCCACGCGGCCTCTTGGGTGGGGGTAGGGTTGGACATCGGGCGAGTTTCGGGACGCCGCACGGATCGGCTGGAAGATCAAACCTCAATAGACCATTCGTGCCCAGACGTCGGGTATGGCATTGACGTTGCCATGGATCGCCCGCCGGAGGATGTAGTTTTGCTCCACGGAAAGTTGGGCCTGCAACGAGGCCGCGGATCGCTCCTCATGCTGGTTCCAGTAGCGGAACGTGCGGGTCATGGAGGTCTTGCGATCCTCCTGAAGGCGGTCCTCGGCGTCGAACAGAAACTGAATCTGTTGCGGGCGGCGTCGCTCTATTCTCTGGAAAGAACCGACCGTTTCATGAATGCGATCGTTCCGCATGTCCTGCTTAGGCTGAAAGCGCGGATCGTTACAGGCGGAGCACGACAGGAGCGCGCCGACAGGAATCAACCACGTGTAGCCTCGCCGATGCCCAAGGCTACCTCGGCGCATTTCATGGTACGGGATTTGAATTCGCCGGGGCATTCCTGGCACAACCAACTAAGGCTTTCCACCCAACTGTATGGCGGGTCGTTCTCCTGCCACCATCTTATACATCGGCAGAACGAACCGTTTGCACTCAGAATCGCAATTGCCGCGGGAATTAGCTCACCGCGCTGCCCGGCTCAATGTCCGACTCTGTGGTCAGGACGATCACCCGGGTGCGATCGGCGGACGACGCGGCCAGGAGCATCCCCTGGCTCTCCATACCCCGCATCATCCGCGGGGCCAGGTTGCTCACCACGACGATATTCCGCCCGATGAGCTGTTCGGGCGTGTAGTTGGCCCGAATCCCGGCGCAGATCTGCCGCTGCTCATTGCCCAGGTCGACCTTGAGCACCAGCAGCTTGTCGGCGTTGGGATGCGGGCTTGCCTCCAGCACCCTGGCCACGCGGAGTTTCACCTTGGCGAAGTCGTCGATGGAAATCAGGTCGCTCGGAGCTTGGGGCGCCTGCTCGGTCACATGAGTCTCCTTCCACGCCGGCAATCGATCTTGGCCCGAAACAACAGTGTACTCCGCGCGGCGATCTTCGACAAACGGCGGCCGGTTTGAAGGAGTCCCGGCCGCCCCTACAATCGCCGGGGCACGTGTTGAATCATGGGCGTTTTCCCGGTGATCTTCGAGCCGATTCTCAAACCCAAGCTCTGGGGGGGCCGTCGTTTGGAGACCGTGCTCGGCAAGCCACTGCCACCCGGTTTGTCCATCGGCGAATCATGGGAGCTCGCCGATCTGGAGGACGACCGGTCGCAGGTCGCGTCAGGACCGGCCAAGGGGAAAACCCTCAGCCGACTGGTTGCGGATTGGGGCACGGAACTGACCGGTCGGGCACCGCTGGTCGCCGGCCGGTTCCCCCTGCTCATCAAATTCCTCGACGCCGTGGAACCGCTCAGCGTTCAGGTCCACCCCACCGAAGAGATCGCCGCGCGCCTCGGAGGAACCGTTCGCGTCAAGCACGAAGCCTGGTACGTCATCGACGCCGCCCCCGACGCCCTTATCTATCGCGGTCTGCGGCCCGGCGTCGGCGAAGCGGAGTTACGGCGGGTGATCGAGGAAGGTCGCGTCGAATCGGTTCTCAACCGAATCCCCGCCCGTAAGGGCCATTGTTTCTACCTTCCCAGCGGCACGGTCCACGCCCTCGGCGCCGGCGTTCTGGTGGCCGAGGTGCAAACGCCCTCCGACGTGACCTACCGCCTATACGATTGGGACCGCATCGACCCGGCCACGGGGCAAAGGCGGGAGCTTCATATCGAACAAGCGTTGGAATGCGTCCGGTACGAGCCCGTGCCGCCGGAATCGGAGAAGCCGCAGCACCTGGCCAGCGTCTGGACATCGGTCACCAGCCTGGTCCGATGCGAGGCCTTCGTGGTCGAGCGGGTGCGCATGGCCGAGGGGGTCGAACAGCCGATTCCGCACGCGGAAATGGTGATTTGGATGGTCATCGAGGGTCGGGGGTTGATATACTGCAAGGACCTGGATCGACCGTTGGGGTTTGCTCGTGGGGATACGGTATTGCTCCCGGCGGGGATGCGGGAGGGCCGGGTCCGTGCGGACGGGAATTGCCTGTGGCTGGAAGTGACGGTCCCGATTGCGAGTTCCCTGGCCGGGTACGACCGGCCGGACTCTGAGTCGCTTCGACGGGCCACGACCGACGCGGGGCATTTTGTGCCGCTGAACGTCCCAGAACCGTGACCGTGAAGAAACAGGCGAACGGTTCAATACGCTTTTCACATGCACAAGACGCATCGATTCATCCTGGAGGCCACGCGGGACACCAAGAAGACGTTGTACGTCGTGGCCGGGTTTTATGTGGTCGTGGGGTTCGTCCTGTCCGTGGTCGGGGCGGTCAACGGCGATCGGCTCGGCACGTTTTTGGGCTTTCTCATCATTAGCGGGGCGATCTCGGCGGCGGCGCTGATCCGGGCCGTGCTGCGGATCGGCATGCGCATCTCAGCGATCACGGAGACACTGGAGGACATTCGTCAACGGCTCGATGGCCTGGCGATCGCCACCGCCGACTCTTTACCCAAAACAGAGCGATTTTTGATCGTCGAGGCCCAACATGAGGAATCTCCCGCGCCCAGCTCCGACATTGGAGGGGGGCCAAGTACACCCACGGTCGCCGTGGCCCATGGGCCGCCGCGCGCCGCTGCAAGTGCACCGGCGGTCGTGGACCTGATGGTTGGCGCCACTTCAGACCCGGACCAGCTTGCTTCCGCCTTTCTGGACCGAAGCGTGTTTCCCCGACTGGTCACGCTGCTGGAGCGGGAGCCGCTCGTTGGCCCCGCCGCGGCGGTCGAGGCCGCGGCGTTGGATCACCGGCATGACAAGGAGGCTTTGCCGACGTCCTTGTTCAGACCGATTACTCACGGTGTGCCCGGCGAAGAAGCTCGCTCCGCCGAAGTGGTCGCCAGGAGTGTGAGTGCCGTGGCTGAGGCAGTCGCCGTGGAAAACCTCCGGCGAGAATGGAAGATGGCCTGCGAAAACCGCGACTTGCTTCGGGCCCGGCGAATTTTGCTGACCCTGGCCGATACCGCGGAAGATGACGAGGTCGAGCGGCTTCAGGCGGAACTCGACGAGCTCACTGAACGAACTGAGGCGTCATTGCGCCGCGAATTCGGGGAATGCGCGAAGCGACGGGACTTCGAAGGCCTGCTCCAAATCGGGGAGCGCATCCGTGAACTGCTGCCCGATCGACCCGTCGCCGAAGATTTCGCCCGCATTGAACCAATGCTGGTGCCATTAGTTGGCATCGCCGACGAAGCGGCCAACGGGCGGAACGGCGAAACCTCGCCCGTGAACGATTTCCACGTCGCGCAAACGGCTTCATGATTGAGACAGGCGGCACTCTTGGACTGTGTTTGAAAAGTCGGAAAAGCCGATCCCTCACGAGTGTTTCCTCGCATCCGGCACTGGTCGCAAGCGATCAGTGGCACCCCTTTTCACACACGTTCTTAGAGGCCCGTGCACAGGGCGAGCATGTCAAAGCCCACGTGCAGAACGATGAGCCCGGGCACCATTAGATAGGCGAGCACGTTGAAGTAGATCAATCCCACGATAAGCAGGAACGCGAACGGGCGGAGATAGGCGAAGATCGGCCCGAACGTCCGGGGAAAGAGATGTTCCAGCACCCACGAGCCGTCCAGCGGCGGGATCGGGATCAGGTTGAAGAACGCCAGCAACACATTCGCTAGAAAGCTCAATTTCAGTATGGTGCAGAGTGGACCAAAAAGCGGCGCCAAGGCAAAACCCGAAGCCGACACAACCGCGTCCGAGGCGGGATCGACGAGGTGTTCGACGACCGCGTTCGGGGCCAACAGGCTGACGGTGCAACTGATTCCGATCAGCAACATGAGCGACGCGGCGGCCAACAGAAGATTGGAACCGGGCCCGGCCAGGGCGATGAGCATGTGGGCGCGGCGCGGACGGTCCACGTAGTCGAGACGCACGGGGACGGGTCTCGCCCAACCGAACAGGCGGCTGCTGCCGGACAAGAGCAGGAGCAGCGGAAGGAGGACGGTACCGAAAGGATCAATGTGGGCTACCGGGTTCAGCGTGACCCGCCCCAACCGCTTCGCGAAGTCATCGCCCAGCCACCAAGCGGAAATCGCATGGGCGGCCTCGTGGACCGTCAGCGAAAGCAGCACGACGAAGAACCCGGCCACGATCAACGCCCAGTTGTGCTTCTCTTCGAGGAATGAGTTTGCCTGCTGTGCAAGCGCGTGGGCCGACTTCGATTTCGGTTCCTGCGCCGGTGTGATTAGCCGACGAGTTTCTTCTGTCGCCCGCTGCATGTGCGGAGTGATCGGCAGTGACGAATCACCAAGATTTCGGACGAAGCCCCACGTTCCCAAGGCACAGACGACCAACCCGCACATCATGAAGACCGTGGCCACGGTCGCCAATATGCGCGAGTGTCGATAGGCGTCGCTTCGGCGCACCCGTTTCCGATGGCAGACAACGAGAATGACCGTGGCCAGGGCGGGCAGCACCCCGACAACGGGCAGAAAACACAAGGATGAGCAGATCAACGCCCAGACCGCCCACGGTGACACCTTCGGCCACAACAAGGGCCGGTCTCCGCTGTCGTCGGGTGTCCCGCGGTTCGCGGCCGTCGGTTCTGTCGAATGCGGTCTGAAGTGTGCTAGAAACCGCGCCGCTTCGTTCCCCGGCACAACAAAAGTGGCCGACCGCTCGAAGGTTTCGAATCGCACAATAAGACCGTCATGATGCGGTGTGATTAGGATGTCCCGTGGCCAGCGGGCCTTCGGAAGCTCGATCGATCCCGCGGGGCCGTCCAGGACGATCACGTCGTCGCGAAGATCAATTTGCCATGGCGCGCCGTCGGTGTCCGGCCAGCGTAGTATCTCCGACGACGGTGCGATGACGGGTGAATTCATTTCGATTCCGAAGAGACCTTATACGTCGAACTCGTTCTCGCGGAAGCTGCTGCCCAAATAGGTCTTGCGGACAAGGGGATCGCGAACGATTTCGCGCGGCGTGCCTTCAGCCAGTTTGCGTCCGTCGTTGATGATGTAGCTGCGGTCCGTGACTCGGAGGGTTTCCCGCACGTTGTGGTCGGTCAGGAGGATGGCGATGCCGCGATCGCGCTTAAGGTGCAGGATTTCCCGTTGGAGATCCTCGACTGCCTTGGGGTCCACGCCGCTGAACGGTTCGTCCAACAGGATGAGCTTGGGTTCGGTGACCAGCGAGCGGGCGATTTCGAGCTTGCGCCGTTCGCCGCCCGAAAGGGTGCGCGCGAATTGATCGCGCTGCCCGGTGAGTCCGAACTGTTCCATGAGCTGGTCGGCCTTCTCCAGCCGCTGCCGGCGCGACAGATCCCGGACGGTCTCCAGGAGCGCGATCAAGTTCTGTCGGACGGTCAGGCGCTGAAAGACGCTCGGTTCCTGTGACAGGTAACCCATCCCTAGCTGGGCCCGCTTGTACATGGGCAGCGGCGTCACGTCGCGGCCGTCGAAATACACCGAGCCTTCCTCGGGATCGATCATGCCCACGGTCATGCGAAAGGTCGTCGTTTTTCCCGCGCCATTGCGGCCGAGCAGGCCGACGATTTCGCCAGCGAGAACGAAGTAGTCCAGGTGGTCCACCACGGCTCGCCCGCTGTACCGTTTGACAAGTCCGCGTGTTTCGAGAAGGGCCGAGCGCGGCGTTAGCGGACGTGTCTCTTGCGGCATAGAAGACGGATCGGAAGGGGTGATTCCCGTGGTGTCAGGGCGTGTCGCCCCCGCCGGCGATTCGCGCCCTTTACCCGTCTTGGCTGATACCGAAGATGTTGAAAACTGTTTCACAGGCCCCTAACGGTGCCGTAATGTCCCGCGGCAGGATTCGTTGTCGATCCGCTCGAACCGTAACAGATGTCTTGCTCTAATCTATTTTTATAGAATAGTTTACAGATCGAAAAGCGACTGTCCGGCCTAGAACCGGACGGCAACGAATCCTGAACGCGAGGCTGTACGAACTGGATTTCGGCTGCGTGAATCATCCACTCGTTCGTGGTTGAAATCCTGTGGAAAACCGGCCTATATGGGCACGCGGCAACGTAGTCCGGAGCGAAATAACGTCGTCTTCCCTTCAGCCGGTCAACCGCTTATCGAATCCATCGCATTCGGCCTACGTCGGGAATGATACCCCAATTCTGCAAAAACGGCACGGGCAGCCAGTCAAACCGATGTCCCGATGGCCAGTAGACGAAAAACGCCTTCCCGATCAATTGGTCGCGCGGGACGGTGCCAAGCTGGAAGGCTTCACCCCTGGGTTTGAGATGGTCGCCGACCGTGTCCCACAATCGCGAGTCCTTGCTGGCCGCCGTGTTGTCTCCCAACATGAAAAACTCCCCCTCGCGCAACAGAATCGGGCAATCCACGCTCCCCCAACCCGCTCCGGGCGCCCATGGAGCTTCGGCCAGACCTTCTCGGCTGTCGTCGTGGAAATAATAGATGTCTCGGTCCACGACCACGTGGGATAGCTCGAAGTTCCCGCCGTCGCCGGAGATTCGCGGCGGTTGGGCCGGTCGCAGCCTGGCACGGGTCCGTGGCGACATGGCCTGCTGCATCATCGATCGAAGACCGCGAATGTTGGGTCCGTAGAAGGCCGTCGAAGCGGGATCGGACGAAGAAGAAAAGATTTCTTCTCCCGCGACGCGCAGCCCCAAACGATAGTCCACGTTCTCAAAGCCAATCTCCACCGGACGACCGATCACGAACGGCTCGCGCCGCACTTCGATCATCCGCGGATGCAGGGGCGGAGGCACGTCGTCTGATTCCGAAAGGTCCATTTCGCCGTTCGCGCGCACGGTGGCCCAGAAACGCCGATCGTGTTTGACCAGACGCACCCGCACCGCGGCGTGCGTATCGCCCGGTGTCCAGACGAACCGAACGCGTTGATCGCCGACCGGGGGCGGGCGCTGCGGCCCGTGAACGTTGTAGGCATTGTCGGCCTCGATTTCCTTTCCGGCCAGCTCAATGAAGTCGTCGTCAAAACCGCGATTCACAAACCGAACGCGCCTGTTCGAGGCGTCCCATCCGGAATCGGCTTCTCGTGCGGGTTGCCATCGAGGCTGGTCGTTATCGAGCGTCCGCGGAGGGAAATCATGGTTGTAGACCGTCCACCAGAGCGTTCCCTGGGCTTCGGGCGTCTTTCGGACAATCCGCAGGGTGTGGTCCAACTCATCGCCGATCGAAGGAGGTATCGGCCCCAGGCGTCCCCCTTCAATCTCGGCCTGACGCTCGAACTTGGCGTGGCGATACGCGTCCAGCGCGTGCAGCGTCTCGGGCGACAATTCCCCTGTCGGGGTCGTGAATACGTCGCCGTCCATAACGACCAGGACCTCGTTCGGCACGCCCACGAGGCGCTTGATGAAGTTCGTCGTACCGTCAGCTGGATCCTTGAAAACAATCACGTCCCACCGGTGCGGGCCGAGTTTGTCGACGCCGATGTCGAATGGCCACTTCAGAACGAGGATGCGATCCCCCTTCTCCGCGTTGAGTTTTTCGTCGTTCAGCTCGAGATTGGTGTTCGAATGATTGCAATTCGGGCAAATGGCGCTGGAACCCCCCCGAATGGGGACGATGCGCCGCTGGTCCTCGAGATCGCGCAGGCCGTAAGCAAACTCCGTTCCGCAATCCTCGCAGACGATGGTGCCATGCGCTCCGTAGAGCGTGGGTGCCATCGACCCGGTGGGGATCACAAAGGCCTCGACGATGAACGCCCGAAACACGAATGCCAGAATCAGGGCAATCAGAATGGATTCGAGGGTGTCCTTGATGCCCTCGTGCGGCGGGTGCGCGGGCGGCTCGGCCGGGGGTTCGCGGCCTGGCTCGACGCGCGGGCGCAGAGCTTCCTTCGTGGTGGGTGCCGTGACCGTGCTCATTGAATCATCATCGGACACCCGGGGGAACACCTCCGCTATGCTCATGCTGCCGCGCCCAGGGAGTCATTCGAGGGATTCTGACGATGCGCGGGTCGGTTGGCAATTTAGGGAATGGGCGGTTACAAGAACACACATGGCGACGGCATGGATGGCCGGTCGCCGCGGCTCAGGCGCCGAAACGACCCCTGACGGGATACCGACCCTTTGTTGACGCTGGTCACTCTCTGGTGGCTGCTGTTCTGGACCGCTTTAGGGTTATGCATCGGCAGTTTCCTGAACGTCGTCATCTACCGCATCCCGAACGATAAGTCGCTGCGCATCCCGCTGTGGTCCGCCTGCCCCCACTGCCGCAACCGAATCCGCTGGCATGACAACATCCCTGTCCTTAGCTTCATTCTACTCCGCGGGCGCTGTCGCGACTGCGGCGTCCCGATCGCCACACGCTATCCTGTCATCGAAATGGCGATGGTCATCGTCGTGCTCATGCTGCTTGACGCCTTTTTCATTGGTGAATCCCGCGCCGGCCTGCGCCCACAAAATCGATTGGGGATGACCGAAGGACTTTCCTATGATTGGCCGATCCTCGTCGCCCACATCGTCCTCTTCGCGTGCCTGATGGCCATGTCGGCCATCGACCTCGAGCATTACTGGGTCGACATCCGCTTCACGAATCTGGCCACATGGGGCGGGTTCGTTTTTCACACCCTCTGGACTCCTATTCACTCCACCCAATGGGTGCGACCCTCTGACACCACCGCAGTCGTATCGGTGTTCGGTCTGGTCGGGCTAGGGGTAGTCTGGCTGGTGTTCATCTGTCGGCCCCATGCCGACCCGGAGGACTACGGCGAAAGGGACGTGCCGCTTGGTGATTTCACACAACTTGAATCTATCACTCCATCGCAGGCCCCGCCGTCGCTTCAATCCCCATCTCGGACGGCGGCCTGGGTTTGTTTCGCGGTACTGGCGGGTTTGTGGCTTGCCTTGTTTGTCGACGAAACCGGCGCCGGCACACTCCGCCACGCGGGCCGCGGCTTGCTTCCTTTACTGCTGTTTTTCGTTTTGATCCTGGCCGAGAGCATGATCCCCCGGGAATCGGACCACGCCATCGTCGAGGCGATCCACGATGAACGTCACGAGGCCCGGCGGATGGTGTTGATGGAGTTCGCGATGTTGTCGCCGGCCATTGTCATGGGTCTGGTTGGTCTGGCGATCATGCAAGGAGACGGCGAATGGGCCGGCCGCATCAGCGGCGCGCTGCACGGCGAAATACGGCTGTCCGACCGGGGCCTGTTTCGGAACTGGGCGCCCTTATTCGGCTTTGCCACGGCGGCGAGCGGCTACATGATCAGCGGGGCCATCGGATGGGCGGTGCGCATCGTGTTCACGCTTCTCTTCGGCAAGGAGGCGTTTGGGGCCGGCGATGTCCACATGATGGCCGCGGCGGGTGCGGTGGTCGGCTGGCCCGTGGTTCTGATCGGGTTTTTCCTCACTTGCGGCGTGGCGTTGTTGGGGTGGGTGATTTCGCTGCCCTTCAAACGGACGCGGGCGGTGCCACTTGGCCCGTGGTTGTCGCTGGGTTTCCTGGCTGTGACTATTTTCTATAGCGGTATCATCCGACAGCCCATCATTGCCCGCGCCGTCGACGTTGTCGAATGGATCCTCCGCGGCGACGTCCCCGCGAAGCGCCCCGGGGTTCGACCATGAGCCTTGCATTACAACGGTTGAAGGTCTATTCTCGTATCACGCTGGTGGTGGCAGTCATACTGCTGGCGGCCATCATCCTGTTCATGAACCGCACCCACACCGTCCGCGTCTGGTTCTTCGGAATCACCGACCCGGAGAAGCCGGTCAACGTTGTGTGGGTGATTTTGTGGACGGTGCTCATCACGCGAACGACCTGGTGGCTGATTTCGTTCGGTCACGGGCTTTGGCGGGATTGGCGCATGCTTCAGCGCGAGCAGGATTTGGAAAACGTCATTCGGACGCAGAAACAGGAGCAGAAACGAGGACACGAATTAACCGGCTCCGATCGGCCCAAGGGCCAAGAGAAGTCGGCGGATGTGGGCGGCGGTCCTTCCGGCCTCACGCCCAACGGATTGGACGATTAGTGGGTACGATTCGGGTCAGACGCTTAGGGAGAAGCACGATGAACATGTCGAGGATCAACGGATGGACAGTGTTGGGCGTGGTGGTGTTGCTGGCGGCTGGTTGCAACGCGCAAAAGGAGCGGATGGCCGAGCTTGAGATCGCCAATCGCGATTTGATGAACAAGGCCCGCGGAGACGTAAGTCAACTGAGCCGCGAGCGCGATGAGTTGCAACAGCGCCTTCTAGCCGCGCAGGCGGAGGCCGACCGGCTTCGCCGACAGCTTGAATCCATGCCGGCTCCGCAAGAGGAGGCAGTGGGCTGGACTCCGGTGCCCGGCGGCGCGGTGATTGCCATCGAAGATCGGGTTCTGTTCTCACCAGGCAAGATCACCCTACGGCAAGAATCCTTGAAAGTGCTGGACGGAATCGTGAGCACCTTGCAGGGCGAGTATGGCGACCGCGATGTCCTCATCTTCGGCCACACCGACGACCGACCCATCAAAAAGAGCGGCTGGGAAGACAATTGGCAACTCAGCGCCGAGCGGTCACTGGCCGTCGTCCGTTACCTGAAGGAACACGGCGTGGCCCCGGAGCGGCTCGTCGGCGCCGGCTGCGCCGAGAACCGTCCCGCCGTGCCGAACAATTCTGACGCGAACCGCACGAAAAACCGCCGCGTGGCGATCTTCGCCGCTGATCCGGAGTTGCGAATCGGTCGTCCGGCGTCGTGATCTGTTCGTCCACCGTGAGCGTGGACTCTCGCGCAAGCCTGAGAGGTGAACCTCGCGGAGTGTGCCTGAGAACCGCCGGCTACGGGGGCACAGGCTATCGAGCGGCCGTCGCCAGCGTGTCAGCGGTTTCGCCTTCCGGCAGGGGTTTGCTGAATCGGCACTTGGGATACTTACTGCAACCGAGGAACGGACCGGTCCGCCCCGTGCGGATCAGCATCGGTTCGCCGCACTCATCGCAACGAACATCGGTGGGGATCGGCTTAGGTTTGGCCGCGCTGGGCATTTCGATCTCGGCGCGTTTCTTCGCTTCGCCGCGGAGGTTGGCCACGAATGAACACTTGGGATACTTCGTGCAGCCGAAATAGGGCCCGAACCGCCCGTTTTTGAGCAACGCCTCGCCGCCGCACTCCGGACAGGTCAGATGCTCCTCCGGCCAGGTCTCCACGACCGGTCGGCCGGTGCGGGTCCAGGCAAAACCCTCCGGCGGGGGGCCAAGTTCCTTCGGATCGACGCTGACCTTCTTGCCCTTGGCGGCGCCGTTGCGACCTCGCCCGACCTTGCCATTGGTCGGCGGCGGATCGGGAATCTGACCGGCTTCGGCCTTGGCCCGAAGCTCGTCGATTTTCTCCATGGGCATCGCGTTTCGACAGCGCGGGAAACCGGAACAGCTTAGGAACGGTCCGCGGCGGCTCTTGCGGATCACTATGTCCCGGCCGCACTTGTCGCAGCGGACGCCGGCGTTTTCGGCGGGCGGTTTTTCGACAAACAGGCCCGGCGGGATCGGCCTGGTGGCCTTGCACTTGGGATAGGCGGTGCAGCCGAGGAACGATCGCCCCCGCGCCCATTTGGCGGCCATCGGCGACCCGCACTCCGCGCAAGATTCCTTGATCTCTTCCGGCTTGACCTTCTTGAGTGCCACGCCGTTGTCATCGCAGGGCATCGTGGAGCTGCACTCCGGATAGCCGGTACATCCCAGGAACGGCCCCATCCGGCTGCGGCGCAGGATCATTTTCCGGCCGCATTCCGGACACGGGTGCTCACCGACGACGTCGGGCACGGGTTTGCCCTCCGCGTCAATGTTGCTGGACGCCTTGCACTCCGGATAGCCGGAACAGGCCAGGAAGCGCCCGTTCTTTCCGAGCCGGTACACCATCGGCCGGTTGCATTCTTCGCAGGTATACGGACTTGGCTCCGCCCGGCTCCGCTCCATCTCCACCTGGGCCTTGTCCAGCGAAGCCTTGAACGGGCCGTAAAACTCGTTCAGCACGGACACCCAATCGAGGTGGGCCTCTTCGATCTTGTCGAGCTCCTCCTCCATGTAGGAGGTGAACTTCAAGTCCATGACCTCGGGGAAATGGGTGATCAGTTTTTCAGTGACCACCTCGCCCCGTGCCGTGGGATGCAGCTTCTTATCGATCAAGTCGGCATAGCCGCGGTCCTGGATGGTTTGAATGATGGCGGCATAGGTGCTGGGCCGCCCAATGCCCTCTGACTCTAGCTTCTTGACCAGCGCGGCCTCGGTATATCTCGGCGGCGGCGATGAGTATTGTTGCTCCGGGGCCAGGTGGATGACCGGCGTCGCCTGACCGTTCTGAAGCTCCGGCAGCAATACTTCGCCCTCGTCACCTTTGCCCATCACGCGGAGAAAACCGTCAAAGACAAGGCGACGACCACTTGTGCGGAACACTGCTTCGCCCTGGGTTGTTTCGGCGCCGATCAAAATCGTCGTGTTATCCCACTGCGCGGGCGGCATCTGACACGCGACGAACCGCCGCCAGATCAGATCATAGAGCTTGAACTGTTCCGCGGTCAGGCTTTTCTGAAGCGACTCCGGCGTGCGCTCCACGTCCGAGGGCCGAATGGCCTCGTGGGCTTCCTGCGCCTGCTTGGAGCTACCGTAGAAGTTCGGTTGCTCCGGCAAATACTCCTTGCCGAACTGTTGCTGAATGTATGAGCGGGCGGCATCGAGCGAATCCTTGCTCAGGTTCGTCGAGTCCGTTCGCATGTAGGTGATCAGACCGGTCGAACCGTCGGCGCCCCCAAGGTCCACTCCTTCGTAGAGTTGCTGGGCGATGCGCATGGTCCGCGAGGGTCCGAACCCAAGCGACGTGGAAGCCGCCTGTTGCAAAGCGGCCGTCGTGAACGGCGCGTTCGGCTTACTCGCCGTCCGCTTCTTCTGAGTATCCCGGACTGAAAAGGCCGGGGCCTTGGCCGGGTTCACCCGACCGGTCACCACGACCTTCTTCAACCCTTTAGCGGCATACGGCTCAAACGGAACTTCATCTACATGCTCAACGAGGTAGGCGAGCAATTCACTGGCCACTCGCGCCTGATTCCAATTCGTCGCCTGAAACTCCTCCCCGCCAAGGCGAACGAGTTCGGCATAGAGGCATGCGTGTTTGGATAGCCACGCGTTCCGATCCTTGACCGTTCGACCGGTCGCCGCCTCCTTGCCGCCGGCGAGAAACTTCTCCCACGCCGCGCGGTGTGACTCCGCCTTGGCCGGGTCGGTGGCGAACGTGGCAAAGATTCGCCACGACTCCTCCGGCAGGAATGCGCGAATCTCCTTTTCGCGATCAACGATCAGCCGCACGGCCACGGATTGCACCCGGCCCGCGGACAGACCTTTGCCAATCTTTTGCTGCAATAGGGGGCTTAGCTGATACCCTACGATGCGATCAAGCAATCTTCGCGCCTGTTGGGCATTAACTTTATCCATGTCCAACTGATGTGGCTTCGCGAAGGCATTCTGGATGGCCGTCTTGGTGATTTCGTTGAACACCACCCGCTGGGTGTTTTTCGGCTCGAGTTCGAGAGCGTGGACCAGATGCCACGCGATCGCCTCGCCCTCGCGATCAAGGTCGGTGGCCAGGTAGACGGTGTCCGCTTTGTCCGAGGCCTGCCGTAGTTCCTTTATGACTTTTCGCTTTTCGGCCAGGATTTCATAACTCGGCTCAAAGCCATGATCGATGCGGATTCCCATGTCGTTGGGAGGGAGGTCACGCACATGCCCCATGCTCGCCTTGACTTTGTACCCCGGGCCCAGATACCGCTCGATGGTCCTCGCTTTCGCCGGGGACTCGACGATAACCAACGATCCTGTCGAAGGTTGTGATTTCTTGGCCACGGACAAACATCCCGAGGGACGGCCCTAGGAACCCAATCGCACGGTCCCTAGACCGGTCCTTTCTATCGACAAAGGCTATCGGAATCTCGATCGAGCGATTATAGCGCCCACCCCCGGGCGGACCGGCGGTTTAACAAGACTCCCCGCCGGTGTCAATCCGATGAACCCCCCGAATCCGCCGCCGGGCTTGATATCGTCCCATATTACCCTATGATAACGATGCTCAAGATCGGAAGTCGTAAACTATGACCGCGCAAGGATTTATGTCATCATGATGAAATTTTTTCGCAAATACAACAAACAGCTCCTCGCCCTGTTCATGGCCCTGTTGATGATTGTCTTCATCGGCGGTAGCGCCCTGGAGGGTATGCTCACTCCCGCCCAAAACCGGGTGGTGGCCACTTCGAGCGTCGGGGAAATCAACTACGTTGACCAACAGCAGGCCAACAACACCACTGAGTTGTTGGGCATGATCAACATGAACTGGCGGAACCCCGTGGGTGGGTCGCACAAGCCGCTTGAGGTCATCGATTGGATCCTGCTTGAACGCGAAGCGAACAAGTTGGGCACGCCAACCGATACCGCATTCGTAAGAACCTCAGTCTCGCAGGAGGACCTGGAAAACATGTCCCGCGCCCTCCGGGTCAAGCCGGCCCGTGTGCTGGACGCGATGGGCCAATTGCGGGCGATCCAGCGGACGGCTTTCTCGATCGGAGCCGCCGCGGAACCGAGCGAGACAGAGATTCAATCAGCCGCCCGCGACAGTTTGGAGACGGTCAAGGTCAAAGCCGTCATGCTGCCGGCGAAGGCCTTCGTGGATGAAACTCAGGAGTTCAGCGAAGCCGAGTTGCAAGCCCAGTTCGACAAGTACAAGGAAAAGGAAGCAGGCGGCGGATTGGACTTTGGTTATTACCAGCATCCGGCGCTGAAGGTCCAATTTATCGCGATCTCCCGCGAGAAGATCGCCGAACAGGTAAAGATCGCCAACCTGGAGCGTGAGGCCAGGACGTTCTACGACGAAAACAAAACCAAGGACCGAAAGTTTCGACGGCCCGCCGACCAAATCGCCCCCAACACGGAAGGCCCGGCACCGGAACCGTATCTTTCCTGGGAAGAGAGCAAGACCATCGCGGAGACCGCGGTGCGCGAGAAACACGCGGAGGGTGTCGTCGACCGACTGGCGAATTGGTTGATCCAATATGCATCCGAACCCTGGGTGGACGCCGAGCGCGATCCCGACGGCTACAAGAAAGCCCCCTCCGTGGCCACGGACAAGGAGTTCTATCACGCCCTCGTGAAGCGCATCCCTCCCGCCCTCACGTTTTCTGACGCCGTCGTCGTTTGGTACTCCAACTGGTTTACCCACGAGGACGCCAACAAGACCGCGATGATCGGCACGACCTTTTTCATCCCCCAGGGCGGCTCACCCACGCCATTTAAGGACATTGTGTTCCGCAATCAGTTCAGCGTCCCCAAGGTGTCGGATGAAGAGGGTGTCAACACGGCCGATTACGTCGCCCTGTTCCAAACCTCTCCCTATGCCATGAAAAACCGCCTCAGCGGCGAGACCTACGTCTTCCGAATCGTTGAAGGCCGCGCGGGTCACCCTGCGGAATCGCTCGCCGAAGTCCGTGAACAGGTCGTCAACGATCTTCGGTTGCAACGGGCCTTTGAAGTGGCCAAAGGGCACGCGGCGTCGCTGCTCAGCTGTGAACCCGGTCAGAGTCTCAAGGACGCCTTCGAAGCCGACGCCGAGCTCAAGGGGGCCAAGGCCGGATCAGGCATCAACCATTACGAGCCTTCGCCTTTTTCCCGCGTTCCGAAACACATGGCCGGCAAGGGTCGTCCCGAGGACGGTGTCATGGTCTCCGGCGGGGTCGGGTTGCTCCCCAACGACGTGGTCGATGGGTGCTTCGCGTTAGAGGAGGCGATCGACAAAAAAGCCGTGTTTGAGATGCCCGCACGCGCGGACGTGATGGTCGTCGAATGGGTGGAGACGAAGCGCCCCGACGACGAGAGCTACCTCGCCCTGCGTAAGCAGTTGACGACGCAACTCGCCCAGATGCGTATCCAAGAAGCGATGTCGGATTGGCTCGATCCGGAGCAGATCCGAGCCCGCAACGGGTTCGTGCTTGTGGAGCGATAGCACGCCCTAGTCGAGGAAACCGGCCGGGCGCGGGCTATAATATGGAGTCCGTGCCCGTTTCGCGCGACTTGATTGTTCAATCGGAAGTGGAGTCCCGTCCATGTTCCGGCCTCGACTGAGTATCGACATTAGCATCATTCTCCTTCCGCTCCTCTTCCCCGTCTTACTTCAAGCACAAACCGCCGCATGTTGTACGCGTGAGGGGTGTGTCAATCTCACGGAGAAACAGTGCGCGGTGGAGCGAGGCCTCTTTCGCCCGTGCCTGACATGCGATACTCCCGGATACGAGTGCCCGCCGTTTGCCTGTATCAATGGGGAGGGAAGCTGTTTCGAAGAGCGCCAGAAAACTTGCGTCGGCGGCGCTCATTATGGTGAGGCGTGTGACGCTGATTCTGAATGCCGGGGTTTCTGTGGATCCGCGATCTGTTTCGGCGGACCGCCTCCCACGCCGCCGTGCAGTAACAACGCTGATTGCGGGGGCTTTGTCTGCCGTCGGACCTGCCAGGGTGGGCCGTTCCCAAACGCGCCCTGCCAGATTGACGACCAGTGTAACCGGGACGCGGTCTGCGTTTTTATTGATAACGGCACTCGCCATTGCGTCGGCGGGGCCAATGACGGCGCCGTGTGCACCAACCACCCGCAATGTCCGGGGGGCGGCGTGTGTTCATACCATGTCTGTGTCGACAACGACGGACCGATCGACAGCCCGATGCACGGCAAGCCGTGTCGCGAGCAGCGGGATTGTTGGGAAGCCAAGTGCGAGGGCGAGCCGGGTTGTGGCAGCCTCGAGGCTTGCGCCTATGTCTGCCACCAGGAACGCGTCAGGTACGGTTCCAGTTATTGTTGCGACTATCATTGGGACGAGTATTGCGGGGATTCTTTTCCTTGCCCTTTCCACTGCGGCGAAGGAGGGGGCTTTCAGTTTCCGTGCTGTCCCGAAAACGATGACTGCCCCAACGCTCGGGAGCTTGGTTTTGGAGGGGCGGTGACCGTCCATACCGCGTCCGCCGGAACCGAAAGCGACGATCCCGAATTCTGCTGCAACACCGCTCCGGTCGGCGCGCCGGCGCTGGGAACACGCTGGTATCACTTTGTGGCCACGCACACGTCCGCCCGGCTGAGCACTTGCGGCAGCGTTGAACCCGAAGAGCCGGATTCGTTGCTGCAAGTCTTTGAAGCCCGGAATGCGAGGTCGCCCGAGCTGGCGTGCGCCACGCTTACGCCCATCGGATGCAGTGACGACTCCGACCGTTGCTCACCCGACACCGGCAACGCCGACCTGTGTCTGGGGAACCTCAAGATCGGGCGGACCTATTACGTCCTCGTGGCCGCGAAAACCGAGTGCGCTCGCGGCAATTACACGCTCACCTTGACCGCCCCATGCTCCCCCGCCGATCGTACATGCCCGCGCGAAGGCCCCCGCCGAAATAACCGCCGCTAAGAGCGATTCTGTTTTCGATCGTATTCAGTTTGTAGCGATGGGCTCGCGTCAACGGTAGAATGAATTCCGGAGAATCGCCTATGACCGTCGAGCAGCTTCGGCGGCGGTGGTGGTAACGCAAGTAGGAAAGGAGTCCATCGGTTCATGTCGGGTCGTTCGTCGTCTGCTCCGCCGTTCGTTCATCTTCACGTTCATACGCACTACAGCCTCCTCGACGGCGTGACGCGGATCGAAGCTCTGATGGAGCGGGCCAAGCAATTCGATATGCCCGCGGTGGCGATCACCGATCACGGCAACCTCTTCGGCGTTATTGAGTTTTACACCGCGGCCATCATGGCGGGCATCAAGCCGATCATCGGTTGCGAGGCCTACCTCGCGCGCGGCGATCGTCGGACCAGATCCGCCGCGGAAGCAGGCGAGGGCAAAGAAGCGTACCACCTGCTCCTTCTGGCCATGAACCGCGAGGGCTACCAGAACCTGCTCAAGCTCTCGACGATTGGCTATACCGAGGGCTTCTATCGAAAGCCCCGAATCGACAAGGAGGTATTGCGAGAACATTCCGCTGGGTTGATCTGCACCAGCACGTGCGTTGGTGGCGAAATCCCGCAGGCGTACTTGAGCAAGAATGCCAAGGCGGCCGAAGACCTGGCCAAGACTTATCTGGAAATCTTCGGGCCGGACCGCTTTTTCGTCGAGCTGCAAGACCACGGAATGGAGGAGCAAAAGACGCTCAATCCTGAACTGGTTGATCTCGCGAAGCGGCTCGGCGTGGCCACGATCGCCACCAATGACGTTCACTACCTGGAACACGACGACGTCGAGGCTCACGACGTGCTCTGCTGTATCAACACCGGCAGCCTGGTGGCTGACAAGGACCGGTTCAAATTCCCGACGGATCAATTCTATTTCAAAAGTCGCGACGAAATGGCCGCTCTGTTCCCGGCGTATCCAGATGCGCTGGCCAACACGCTCCGCGTGGCGGACATGTGCAACGTCGAGTTCGATCTGAAGCGGCGATTTGCTCCCGTCTATCGAGTGCCATCGAATGTCACCGATGATAAAGGTCAGTCGCCGAGCGTGGACGCGTACCTCCGCCAACTGGTATACCAGGGGGCAGAAGAACGCTACGGCGAAATCACACCAGACCTTCGCGAGCGCATCGATTATGAGCTCGACGTGGTCACACGGAAGGGTTTCGCCAGCTATTTTCTCATCGTTTGGGACTGCGTGCGTTACGCCCGGCAGCGCGGCATCCCGGCGAGCGCCCGCGGCAGCGGTTGCAGCTCGGTCGCTGCGTACTGCCTATACATCAGCAGTCCGGACCCGATCCGCTACGGCCTCTACTTCGAACGCTTCCTTGACCCCGACCGCGATGAGATGCCCGATATTGACCTCGACATCTGCCAGAACGGCCGGCAGGAGATCATCGACTACGTGCGCGAGAAATATGGGCATGTGGCCCAGATCATCACCTTCGGAACGCTCAAGGCCCGAGCGGTGGTCAAGGACGTGGCCCGGGTGACGGGCCTGCCCTTCGACGACGCCAATAAACTCACTCAACTCATCCCCGCCGCACTGAACATAACCTTGGACAAGGCTTTGGAGCAGGAGCCGGAGCTGAAAAAGCGTTACCTGGCCGACCCGGCTACGAAGCGGATCATCGACATCGGCCGGCGGCTGGAAGGGGTTGCTCGAAACGCCGGGGTTCACGCGGCGGGGGTGGTGATCGCCGATCAGCCGCTGGTGAGTTTGTTACCTTTATGCAAGACGTCCGGCCAGGAAGGCCTCGTGACGCAATTCGATGGTCCCACCGTGGAAAAGGTCGGTCTCCTTAAGATGGACTTTCTGGGGCTTCGGACGCTCACGGTGCTCGAACGGGCCCGGCAACTGGCTGAACAGGTCGCCGACCAATCGATCGACTTGGAACGCATCGATCTGGGCGATCCGCGGGTGTACGAATTGTTCGCTCGCGGGGACACCAAGGGTATTTTCCAATTTGAATCGGGCGGAATGCGCGACGTGGTCATGCGGATGAAGCCCAACCGCATCGAGGACTTGATCGCGGCCAACGCCCTCTTTCGTCCGGGTCCCATGGAATACATTCCGGAGTACATCGCCCGCAAGCACGGCAGCCGCTGGACGACCCCGCACGCCACGATGACCGAAGTGCTTCAGGAAACCTATGGAATCATGGTTTATCAGGAGCAGGTGTCGCGCCTGGTCAATCGGCTGGGCGGCATCGAGCTCAAGGCCGCCTTCCGGTTGGCGAAAGCAATCAGCAAGAAGAAGAAGGACATGATCGAGTCCATGCGTGAGCCCTTCATCTCCGGCTGCGAACGAAACGGGCTCCGCCGCGAAACGGCCCGCGAAATCTTCGATGACATCCTGAAATTCGGTGGATATGCCTTCAACAAGGCGCACTCCACGGGGTACGCGATTGTGGCCTATCGAACGGCGTGGATGAAAACCTATTACCCCGTCGAGTTCATGGCCGCCCTCATGACGTTTGAAATGTCGAGCATCGAAAAGGTGGCGGAGTATCGCGAGGCGTGCCGGGACATGGGCGTGGTCATCGAGCCGCCGGACATCAATTCCTCGGCCCACGATTTTGCGGTCGAGCGGCGGCCGGGGTCGGCGGCGATCCGCTTCGGCCTCGGGGCGATCAAGGGCATCGGCGCCAAGGCGGTTGGAGCGGTCGTGGGCGAGCGCTCCCGTGGCGGACCGTTCCGCAACCTGTTCGACTTCTGCGAGCGAGTCGATCTCACCTCGTTCAACAAGGCCACGATCGAATCACTCATCTGCGCGGGGGCGTTTGACGCGACGGGCGCCATGCGCAAGGCGCTCATGGACGCCGCGGAACGCGCCGTTGCCGCGGGTCAATCCGCGCAGCGCGACCGCCGCAGCGGACAGATGGGCTTGTTTGGGGCGGTCGTGAATGACTCGTTGGCCGCGAATCGGGTCGAGCCGAAGATCGGGGCCGATGAATGGACCGAAGCCGAGATGCTCGCCCGCGAAAAGGCGGTGCTCGGCTTCTACATCACGAAACATCCGCTCGCCGCCCACGATCGTCTCTTGGACGCTTGCTGCACCGCCGCGACGGTCGATCTGGGCCGCTTCACCGACGGACAGACCGTGGTCCTGGGCGGCATGGTGTCCAGCGTCCGGACCGTGCTCGCTAAGAGCGGCAAGAGCTCCGGAAAACGAATGGGGATCGTCACGCTTGAAGACCTGAAAGGCCGCGTCGAGGCGATTGTCTTCCCCAATGATCTTGAAACCTATCGTTCGCTGCTGATGCCCGACCGGATTGCCTTTCTCGAAGGAGAAGTGGATCGCAAACGGGAAGAGCCGTCGCTGCGAGTGTCGCGGGTGATCGCGGTCGATCGGGCGGCTGAGGAACTGGGTCTGGCCATGCTGATCGATGTAGCTCGCGGGGCGGCCATCGAGGAAATCGTCGCCGTGCTCCGCCAACATCGCGCGCCGGCCGCTCAGCCGGAACGTCGGTCACGTCGCGGCCCCCATGGGTGCCCGGTGTATCTCAACGTCGAAACGGAGAACGAACTGGTCGCCCAGATCGAATGCCATCCGAGTCTGCGGGTAACCTGCACGCCGGAGCTGCTAGCGGCATTGATTCCCCTGGTCGGAGGCTCCGGTGTCAGCGTATTGGGCCCACGGCGCCTGGCCATCCCCCTACCGGGTAGCTTTCAAGCCGCAACCGCCGCGCCAAAACGCGCCGTCGAAGGCTCGTCCTTCGAGCAGCCAGAGCTCATCGCGCACTCTGCCTGAACAACCAACCCCTCGGCCACGGATCATTCATCCGGGATTTCGTCGTCCCGCTCATCGGCGGATTCGCGATCAATCGAACCGTCTTGGGAAATCGGCAGCTTGCTGGGCGATCCGGCCGGCCCCATCGGGCTGTGCATCGTGGGATCCAACTCCTGTAGACCCTGCGGGCCATCTTCGAGATCGTAAAGAATCAGGGCCTCCTCGGTGCCAAAGCCGACCATACTCATGCCCGCCTTGGATTTCTTGTCCGAGGCGCCGCTGAACTGAATAATCTTGGCGGCCACGCCGAGCAGCGCCGCGTTCTCGCTCCTCTTGAAGAACGGCGGCAGGTTATCACACTCCTGGCTCCCCACGCCGGATATCCTGGCCTTACCCTTGTCGGACCCCAGGAAGTCCACGTCGAGCAGGTTGATGACCAACGGCGGTTCCTCGTAATTGCTGGCCAGCGTCTGATCCCAGCAGGCGATACAACGGCGCGTGCCCGACCGGGTCGATTCATATTCGTTGGTCACCAAAAACTCCGCCTTGGTGACGACCGGCCCATCGCCGTCCTGGCGAAGGTCCTGGCTCACCGGATGCAGGGTGATATCCGTGTCCACCTGGGCCATGATCGGGCCTTGCGAGAGCACCATGGAACCCGCCCCATAGAAATCAAGGAGCAGGTCGGCATAGGGCATGTCGTATTCCAGCCCGTTCATATGCAGCTCGCCCGGCGTGCCGGTGAACTGGCCATGGGCCACTTCGTAGGCCTGGAATGCCCACGCGTTGTATTCCCACGCCGTCCCGTCTTGATAGTTGACGATGACGGCGTCGCCCTTCAGATGGTTCCAGCGGATTTCCTCCCACCGATTGGTGTCCAAGTTGAAATCGATGGCCCACAACACCATCATGCCGCGAAGAATCCGCGTAGCGCCCCCTGTTTCGGGGTCGGGCCGACCGGGGCCGACCGCGTCCAGTACGGTGAATGCCTGGCATTCGCCGCCGAACGCGGCGGACCAGTACATCGGCTGGTTGGCCGTCAACCGGAAGCGGCAATCCGCGGTGTTCCAGCCCGGTTCAAAGCGCTGAATGATATTGAACGGCGGCAGCGGGTTCCGGATTTCCGGCAGCGGCTTGTCGCCGTTGATGAAATAAGCCTGGAAATCAACCGTCCCCGGATAGTCGTTGGAGAGATCTATGAACGTGTCTTGCAGCAACTGGCCGGTGTTCGACCACTTGAGCTCGACCTTGGAGAACATGATCAGGCTGCCCTTTTGATCCATCGAGACGCGGCGGGTGTTGGGCGGCACGCAGTCCTCGATCTCCTGGTTCACGCATGCGTTGGCTTGCGGATCGCAGAAGTCGTTGGTGCACTCGTTGTTGTCGGATGGGCATTCCGGCGGTGTGCCCGGCTCGCATCCGCCGCAATCGGGCGTGCCGCCCACCAGACGGCAGAGTGTGACCGGAAGGTCGATGCATCCATCCCCGTTGGGATCGCCGGCCACCGATCCGCCGCCGCAGCAGCGAACCGTGCCGCAGTCCGTGCAGATCGGGATACCGCCGACGTTTTCACACTGCGCCAGGCTATCCACGGGCTGGCAGAAGGGGACTCCGGGGCCGGCGACAGTTGGGGGGGCGCAGCAAACCAAGGATTCGCACTCGGCACAGAACGGGATACCACCGCAAGTACTCGGATCGACAGGTTCGTCCGAACAGCCCCCGCCAAGCGAGTCACAGCACAGATAATTCTCGCATCCGCCGCACAGAACGATCCCCTCGAAGTCCAAACAAGCATCCAGCGGGACATTATCCTGGCAGCCTTTTCCGCAGCAGAGTACGGAATCCGGACATTCCCTGGCCACGCAGGTCTCCTCGCCGTTGCAGAACTGGCCGTCGTCGCACACCTCGTCCTGCGGATTGTGGACACAGCCCGGATGGAACCCGTTGCCATTGCCGGCGGTCACCGGTTCGAGGAGGCAGAGGTCCTCGGTGCATTCGACGCCATCGTCACAAAATTCGTTGATCGGCGTGTTTTCGCACCGGTCCTCGTCTTCAAAGCAGATATCCCGACTGCACGGGACATCGTCGTCGCATTCCGGCTCGCCGGGCTGACAGCCCTGACCGCAATCAATGACTCCATTGCCCTTAAAGAGGTTCGGGCATCGGGCCAGGAACGGGGGCGGCAGCTCGTCCGTGCATTCCCGCGGGTTGCCGGCCACGGCCGTTTCTTCGCAACAGCGTCCGAACCCGCAATCGGCGCACAGCGGGAAGCCGTTGCTTTCCGCGCACTCGACCGCGGAATCCGTCGGCACGCAATTGAGGTCGAATGGCAGAATGATGATGCCCCCCGCAATCGTATCAAAGGTGCAGCATCGAATATCCTGGCAATCGGCACAGACGGGAATCCCCTCGCCCATGAGACACAGCGATGGCTCTACGTCTTCCTCGCAACCGTCGCCCGTGGCGCAGCACAGATACTCATCGCATCCGCCGCAAAAACCAAACTCGCGTCGATGGGCGCCACATTCATCCGCGGGAACCCCCTCGACGCACAGGCCGCCCCCAGAGCAGCACAGCAGTTCATTCGGGCAGTGACCCTCGCTGCACGTTTCCTCGCCGTCGCAGAAGACGCCGTTGTCGCATTCCGGCGGCGTCCCTGGGTTGCAACCCTCGTTGTGGCATACAAGGAACGGGCCACATCCTCCGGGGGGGACCGGAACACAACCAGCCGGGCCGATGCAGCATTCACAAAACGGAGTCTCGAAGCAACTTTCCTGGCCATTGCAGATCAAGCCATCGTCGCAGGGTTCTTCACCCGGCTGACATCCTGCGCCACAGTCGACCCGGCTGTCGAGGAGCAGATTGCATCGGGCCAGGAGCGGCGGAGGGAGATTGTCGATGCACTCCTCGTCGCTCGACCCGGCCACGTTGTCCGGGAAACAACATTCCCCGACGCCGCAGTCGGCGCAGAACGGCGTTCCTCCGGCCGTCGTGCAGGCTTCAATGGAGGAGACGCCCGGACAGGAGAACGGCCCGCCGCCGATAATGATCATGCCGGCCGTCGCGGCCTCGAAGCAACAGCGGATGTCCTCGCAATCGTCGCAGATCGGTTGACCGCCGCCGTCGAAGCAATCGGAAGTCGAATTCGTCGGGACGCAACTGGAATCGGTGCAGCAGAGGTACGAATCGCACCCGCCGCAGAATGGCACGCCGCTGCCCAAGCACTCGTCGAACGGAACATCTTCGGTACAGCTATTGTTCTGGGAGCAGCAGAGCACCGTCTTGGGGCATGTCCCCTCGGTGCACGACTCCTCCCCGTTGCAGAACAGGATGTCGAAGCATGGGGGCGGCAGACCAGGCGTGCAGAGATCACCACAGATGTCTCCAGCGACTCCGTCGATCACGCACTGCTCGAGCCCGTTGCAGACCAGACCATCGTCGCAGTCTTCCGAGCCGTTACAACGGATACAGCGGTCGCAGCTTTCCGAACAAAACAGGGGGTCCGTACATTCCGGCGGCGTGCCGGGTACACAGCCAGAGTCGGGATTTTCATTTGGGTCGGGCGGGCCGGTGTTGCAGTGTTCCAGCCCATCGCAAAACATGCCGTTATCGCACATATCAGCCGCGGCCGGTCCCGCGGTCACGTCCTGGCACGCTCCCTGCGGCCCCACCACGAAATGGCAAACGTCATCAAAGCAGCAGTCATCGGTACACGTGCGGCCATCGTCGCACACCATCGGCGTGCCTGGGGTACAACTAGCGGTGCACTCGGCACGAATGTAGGGAGCGGTTGTGCATATCGGCGGGAAACTCGACGCGACACAATCGCCGCTATCCTCTACGCAGCATCGACAGACCGGCGTGCAGGTCTCCTGCCCGTCGCAGGCGTCGCCGTTGTCACAGGGGGGCGTTCCGGGAGCACAACTATTCGCGTCCTCGTCACAAGTCTCGATGCCGTTGCAAGGATCGCCGTCGTTACAGGCGCGCGGAGGGCCAAAAACACATCCGGGAAGTAGTCCCGCGACCTGGCCGCCCGCGACACAGGCCGCCGTCACGCAGAAGGGGTCGCAAATTTCGTCGCCGTTGCAGAAAGTGTCGTCAGCGCACGCGTCGTTGTTCGGCGTGTTCGTGCAGCAACTGGCAAAGTCTCGGTTCTGCATGCACTCCAGGGTTTCCGGATGGCACACGTCAACCGTGCAATCGAAGGGGTCGGCGCAACGATTGTCTGGGCCGTCCTCGCACGCACCCGTGTTGGTATTGCAGACCCGCCTGCTGCAGAAATCTCCCCCGCGGCATTCCTCGTCGGTGGTGCAGGGGCCACAGGTGTCGCTCATCTCATTGCAAATCGGCGCCGTTGCCACCACGCACGCGGGCGACTTGGCCGCCTGGCAGCCGTCGACCGGGTCGCAGTATTCCAAACCATTGCAGAAGTTGCCATCCTGGGGGGCGTTCTGGCAATACAGATCGTCCGGCAGGTTCAGGCATCCGAACATGAACGTGCAATCGTCGCTCGTGCAATCAACGCCATCGAAACAATTGGGCGCCGGGGCCGTGTCGCATCCCGAAGGGTTGGTCTTGGGGTTCGCGCCCGTGTTGCAATACTCCACGCCATCGCATGGGTCGCCGTCGAGATCGCAAATGCTGTCCTCGGGTATGTTTTGGCATGTGTCGGTATTCTCAAAGCAATTGTCGACCACGGTACATGAGAGTCCGTCGTCACACGGGCGCGGACCGCAGACGCACTGGCTGGTCGCGAGATTGCAGGTCTCCTGGCCATTGCAGTACAAGCCATCGTTGCACGTCGCGTCATTCGCGCAAGCAAGACCGGCTCGGGGACAACTCCCGCCCGCCAAGGCAACTCTCGGCGCCGCCCAACACACCAACAAAAACAGCAAGCCGCAGATTCGTTTCGTGGACATGGCTTCCTCGCAATTCGATTCAGATCACACCGCCCGACCGCGAGCGATGACGAGTTGCAGATACGGACGTTCCCCGCCGCAGGACCTCGGGTCGCACCTTCCCCCGCAACTCGAAAGGAACCCTCCAATCCGTCATAAGAGCGAAATCGGGTTCCACTGTCAAGGCTAGTTTCTGATAATTTAGCTAAAATCGGCTGGATTGGCAAGATTTTTTCGGCGGCCGGCTGTTCGGCTGACGATCGAATTCCGTCAATTGCCGAAAAACGCGCCGTTTTCCATCGCTCACTGGGTAAAAGACATCAAAACGGTGGGTCTTTGACTGTTCCGCTATGTAGAGTTGGCCGGTGGTACACGCCTCGGCAGGATGCGATGACACGTAGCCACGCTCAACTGCGATTCATTCTGGCCTCCGGCAGCCCCCGCCGGGCGGAACTGCTGGCCGAGCACGGCTACTCGGTCTCGATCATACCGCCGCCGGTCGATGAGCCGGCGGACCTGAACCCCAGCCTATTGCCGGCGCAGCTCGCCCACGCCCTGAGCTACTTCAAGGCCCGAAGCGTGCGGGAGTTGGTGGGCGATGGATTGATCCTGGCCGGTGATACGATTGCGTCTTTCCGGGGGCGGATCTTCGGTAAGCCTCGCGATCGAGATGACGCTCGGGCGATCCTGGGCAGCCTTTCGGGCACCACGCACGAGGTTATCACGGCCATCACTCTGCTCGATGCCGCAGATGGTCGTCGGCTCATTCAACACGACACGACGGAGGTGGTGATGCGCCGGCTTTCGCCCGACGAGATCGAAGCCTACCTCGACACAGGCGAGTGGCAGGGCAAGGCCGGGGCCTACGGAATCCAAGACTACGGCGACGCCTTCGTTGAACGGATCGAAGGGAGCTTCACCAACGTGGTTGGCCTGCCCGTTGAGTTGGTTGAACGGATGCTGAAGCAGTGGAACTGCCGCGAGTGATCAACGTGCCAACTCTATTCCGACAACCCGATCGCCGAGGCGGCGGCGTAGTGATCGGTGTGGGTGATGGAGAGGAGGACGCGGGTGATGCCCCGCTCGGTTGCGATTCGGGCGGTTTCGCCGGAGAGGGCGACGATCGGTTGCCCGAGGGCGTCCGGCAGAATTTCCATGTCCGTCCAGGCGATACCGCCGCGCCAGCCCTGACCAATCATCTTGAGGATCGCCTCCTTCGCAGCCCAGCGACCCGCGATGAACGGAATGGGATCCTTAAACTGTTTCGCGCGGCTTTGTTCGTTGGCGGTCAGGACACGATCGAGGAAGCGGCGCTCGTGCTCACGCAAGACGCTCGCGATGCGGTCACATTCGATGAGGTCGATTCCATGGCCGAGAGTGGGCACGCGCGTAAAGTAATGCCGAGGCGACGCACTTAAAAGTTTCCGCGAGATTAAGCCGGAAGGTGATTCGAATCGGCCATAAGTTGAGGGGGCCAGCCAATCACGTCCGATAAGGAACCGATGCCCACGAGAGCGGTGATGAAGGCCGTTAAAACGGGTTCAGGTATGAGATCATGGAGCCGCCGGCTAACCAGCCGTAAATGGCTGGACTGAATGCCGCCTTCGGCGGCGAAAGGCCGTTGAAACGGCCTTCAGGCGGGGACTTCGTTGTGATCCGCGACGGTGGTTGCGTGCGATTTCGGGCTCGTTATTTCAGTGACGACCGGGGCAATCCGATGAACATGGCAGTGCGGGTAAGTAAAATCACGATCCCGCCGCTTTTCGGTGGTCGGCGCCGGCTATCGGAGGCGACATCGTTCGTTCGTGTTCCCTGGTCTTAAGAAACTTTAGGAGAAGCGTACCATGACCGCGACTACCCAGTGCAACCCGGCCTATCAGAACTGCACGTCCGCCGGCACGACGATTCCGTTCGAGAGCATTCAGGAGCCCGGTTGCTACATTTGCAACTGGAGCGGCCACCTGCTCCGCGTGCCGGAAGACGGCGTTGCCGCCGGCCGTTCGCCCCTCATCAGCATCGTCGGCGGTGAGCCGCTGTTTGTGACGAAGCTGAGCGAGAACCCGTTCATCACGCTGACCAAGGCGAAGATGATCGCGTCGAACCTGGACTGCAGCGTCAACTTCTAGTCCGCTGCCCGCAGCGACTACACGGATTGACAACCAACCGGCGACGGCGAGTCAATGGCTCGAACGTCGCCGGTTGCTTTTTTTGCGCCCCCCCCTGCCGCGCCGTCGCTTGCGGTGGCCGCAGAATTGGAGAAAAACTGATTGAATGCCAGCCTAATGGCACTCGGAAGATATTGTTTCATAAACCAATCGTAAGAAGATGGTTAGCAGCAAATCAGCCTCGCGACGAACGGCCATTTCAGTGTTGTGAATTGCCTTTCGTGAGCATCTCCCAACGGGTCAAGCCCGGCGGCAGTTAATGCCGACATTCTGGGGTACCGCGTCAGGATGCCGCGGTGAAGTTTCGTCACCGGATCAGGTTGGAAGGCTCAGGATGAGCGCCGTGACCACGTGGTCAAATCTGAAGGATCGCTCGGCGGGCAAATGGCAATTCCCGCTGGCGATCGTTTCCGTTGTCCTGCTGGGCGGGGCTTTTTACCGGCTTTATCCTCCCGCCAAACACCTGCCCCTTGCGAAGGGCATTCAATATATCGAGACCCTGGTCGCCGCGGGCATGTACGACCGGGCGTTGGAAATCGGGGAAGCCCTGAGCCAACGCGAGGAGGAGCCCGATGGGCAGCGCGGGCTGCTATTCCTGCTGCTCGCACGAGCGCGATCTGGCGAGGCGGAGCGCCTGAAAATCCATTCCGGCGCGATCGGAAAGCGAGTCGCCGAGGAATTCCAGCGCGCGACGGAGCTGGGTGAGGCATTGTCCGCGGACGACCTGCTGCGAATGGGCCGCGCCCTGGAATGGCAAGAGCGATTCGGCGAGGCGATCGATGCGTACACCCAAGCCGTAGCCCTTGGCGCGGAGAACCCATTCGACATCCGCCGCCATCTCTTCTTGTTAGCCCGCGACCACACGAATCCAAGCCCCGCCGATCGTAACGAGCAACTCGATCGTTTCCTGAGCGAACTCGATGAGCACCGGTTCGATCTTGGCGTTTGGGCGGTAGAAGAAAAGCTCCATGTTTTGGAGGAACTGGGGAGACTTGAGGACGCGGCCACGTTGCTCACCCGCCACGCCGATCGTTTTCGAGAAACCGATTTCGCCGATCATTTCGCGTTTCTGGAAGCCTGGCTTTTGTATCGAACGGGCTTCAACCAAGACGCCGAGGTGCGTTTACGCACCGTCCGGAATCATGTCGATCGATTGAGCGAAGTCCACGCGATGACGGGTTGGCTTTTGGGCCAGGTGATCCTCGACGACCGCGAGCCGCAACGACCATTGGAAGCTCTATCGTTTTTCAGCGAGGTAATCGCCGGCCACGGGGGGACGAAATGGTCGACGGCGAGCCACTTGGGCATGGCCGAAGCCCTGGCCATGCTCGAACGGCACGACGAGGCGGTGGAGGAATATCGAACTGCTATCGATGGACTCGGCGCGCTTTCAGATCCACGGCTCATCAATCGCGATGTGGTACGGGTGTCGCTAGGTGTCACCGCGGATTCGTTGAAACGGCAGAGGCAAACGCTGTCGGCCCTTGAGTACGCGGAACTGGCGGCAACGCTCGTCGATCGGCGAGACGTGGAGCAGTCGACTGCGGTGTTGAAGCAATTGGGCCAGTTGCAGGCGTCCGCCGCGGAATCCCAACGGGCGTCGGCGTCCCCATTGCAGTCACAAGAGCTCTACGCAGCGGCGTCGGAGACCTATTCCGAAATCGCGCGGATCAACGTCTTGAACGACGAGCGGGCGGCGCAATCATCGTGGCGGGCGGCCGAACTGGCGGCCGAATCCGCCGATCGCGGAAGAGCGATCCGTTTGTTCCGCGAATATGTCGAGGATTGGCCGGATGACGGAATGGTCCCGCGGGCGTTGTTGCGTCTGGGCCAGTTGAGTCAGTCGGCCGGTGACTTGCGAGGCGCCATTCAAGCGTACCAGGAGTGTTATCAACGGTTTCCACGAAGCCTGGATGGCGGGCGATCCTTGGTGCCGCTCGCGGAGTGCTATCTCCACCTCGGCGGCGACAACGCGGAGCTTTCGGAAAAAACCCTGGGCATCGTGCTTGAGGAGTCTGAGCTGTTCACTCCCCAAGCCCCTGAATTCGCCGATGCGCTATTCTTACTCGGCGACGTTCGTGTGCGGCGCGGCCAGTTCGAGGCGGCCATCGCCACGTTGAACGAGGCAATCGAGCGCTACGTTGAGGATCCGCGAATTCCCAGAGCTCGATACCTGCGCGGGGATTCGTTTCGCCGCAGCGCCCTGGCGCTCAAGGCCGACCTCCCTCACGCCCATTCCGCGACGGAGATCGAACGGATCCGCCAGGATTATCAAGCGCGCTTTGAATCGGCGCGGCGGGACTTTCGGGTGTTGATCGACACGTTGGATCGGAGCCCTTCGGATTCCTCGAACGCTTTGGAGAAGTTGTATCTTCGGCATGCCTACTTGTACGAGGCCGACGGTTACTTCGAGACCAAGGAATACGCGACCGCCCTGAAACTATACGAAGAGGGGGCGGCGCTATTGCGCGAGCATCCATCCGGCCTGGCCGCTCATGTTCAGATTATCAACTGTCTTGTGTTTCTTGGCCGCCCATTGGAGGCCCGCGCGGCGTTGTCCAGGGCCCTGGTGCTGGCGGATTTGATTCCCGAGGAGGCGTTTCGAGGCTCGGCGTCGCCCGAAGGGCGCGAAGATTGGAAGCGGTATTTCCGTTGGTTGAACGGCACGGAATTGTTCTAAGCGAGGCGGATCATGCAGGCGGGGCGATCATTCCAGGGGAACGATTCGATCGCGGCTCTCGGGGCTTGCGAGACGCCGGACATCCTAGGAATGCTGCGAGAACAGGCGGCCTTGTATCGACGGCTGGAGGCCTTTGCCGCCAAGCAAAGAACGCTGATTTCCTCCGAGGAGGCGGGCCCGCTGCTGATGCTGCTGGCCGATCGACAAAGGCTATCGGTCCAACTGGCGGGTATATCCCAGCGGTTCGAGCCCATCCGCCGCGAGTGGAATGCGCACCGCGAGCGGTTGACCCCGCTGGAGCGGCGGGAGGCCGAGGGTCTGTTGTCGGACATCAAGGACCATTTGAGCCGAGTCATGGAGAGCGACGAGCAGGACGCTCGAATTCTCTCGGCACGCAAGGAATCGGTGGCGACGGCGTTGCGCGCTTCGCATGCCACCGGGCAGGCGATCTCCGCGTATCGGTCAAGTCCGGCCGTTGCCTCCACGGTTGATCGATGGGATGCGACCTCATGAGCGTGGCGACTTCCAACTTGATCGGGGAGCTTCCGGATTTCGCTTCCATCCTCCGGAAATACAACGACGTGACCGAGCGCCTCAAGCGATCGCACGAGACCCTGGCCAGGGAGGTATGCCGTCTGCGCCAGGAACTCCAAAGCAAGAACAAGGAGCTAGAGCGCCGCGAACGATTAGCCGCCCTCGGCGAGATGGCCGCGGGACTGGCCCACGAAATCCGCAACCCACTCGGCGGCATTCGCCTCTACGCGTCGCTCTTGGAACGCGACCTCGCGGACCGACCGAAACAACGGGACTTCGTGCGCCGCTTGGAAACGGGTGTGCGCAGCTTGGAAAACATCGTCGGGGACGTCCTGCTCTTCGCCGGGGGCTCGGAGGCAAGGCCGAGGCTGGCGCCCCTCATGGAAATCATCGATTCGGCGGTGACGCTGGCCACGCCCACGGTGGACGCGCGAGGGGTAATCCTGTTTGTCGATCCTGGTCTGTGCGGTGTCACGGTCTCCTGCGACCCCGGCCAGATCGGGCGGGCCCTGCTGAATCTGTTGCTGAACGCCCTGGATGCGGTCGAAGACGGTGGTCACGTCTGGGTTCAAAACGGCCCGCGCCGTGGCGCTTCCGTGGAAGAAAGTGACGCAATGTGTCACTTACGTATTGAGGACGATGGTCCGGGGATCGATCCGAAGAACTTGAGCCGCCTGTTCAACCCGTTCTTCACGACCAAAGACACGGGCACAGGCCTGGGCCTGGCCATTGTCCATCGCATTGCCGAATCCAACGGAGGGTTCGTGACCGCGGGCAATCGGCCGGAAGGCGGGGCGGTGTTTACATTGTCGCTGCCGCTTGCAATGGATGCGGCGGAGAAGGAGCTTACGGAAGGAGTCGTTTAGATGGCCCATATCGCAGTCGTGGATGACAAGGAAATCCTTCGCGAATCACTCACCGCGGCCCTCTCGCGGGAGGATCATACGATCACGGCATTCGGCGATCCGCTGGAAGCCCTCCCGGAGATCAAGGCCCATCGCTTCGATCTGGTTCTTTGTGACCTGAAAATGCCGCGCATGGACGGCCTCGCCCTGATCCGCGAGGTCCGCTCCGCCGGCGCGGACATGCCCATCATCATGATGACCGCCTTCGCCACGGTACAGACCGCCGTCGAGGCCATGAAGCTGGGCGCGTTCGACTACATCCAGAAACCGTTCGAGGCCGATGCCGCGTCGGTCCTCGTCGAACGGGCCCTGGAACACGCACGGCTGCGCCGAGAGAACGAGGCCTTGCGGGCGTCCGTCGATGACCCGCGGCGACGTAGACCGTTGATCGGGTCGAGCCGGGCGATGACCGCCCTCCGCGAGCGGCTCGATCGCGTGGCCGCCAGTCAGGACACCGTGCTGATCAGCGGCGAGTCGGGAACCGGGAAGGAACTCGCGGCCTCTCAGATTCATCGGGCGTCGCCTCGCGGCGACCGGCCGATGCTTTGCCTGAACTGCGCGGCCTTGTCGGCCAACCTGTTGGAGAGCGAGCTGTTCGGACATGAGCGCGGGGCATTCACCGGGGCCGATCGGACGCGGAAGGGACGGTTTGAGCTGGCCGACGGCGGCACGCTGCTGCTCGACGAGATTTCGGAAATGGCCGTGCCGTTGCAGGCGAAGCTGCTTCGCGTACTTCAGGAGGGCGAGTTCGAGCGCGTGGGCAGCAGCACCACCCGTCGGGCCGATGTGCGGATTATCGCAACCACGAACCGGCCACTCGAGGAATGGGTGGCGCGTAAGCGGTTCCGCGCCGACTTGTACTATCGCTTGAATGTTCTTCCCGTCACCATGCCGCCTTTGCGCGATCGAAACGAGGATATTCCGGAACTGGTCGAATACTTCGTCCCGCAAGCCACGATCGACGAAGGCGCGCGTCCGATGAGCGTTTCCCATGAGGCGATGAGATTGCTGGCGGATTACTCCTGGCCAGGCAACGTGCGAGAATTGGAGAACATTTGTCGGCGAGCGGTCGCCCTCTGTACCTCCGACTTGATGACCGCCGAGTTGATCGAACCGTGGCTGAAGTCGTCGGCGCCGGTATCGAACAACGGATTCGGTCCGCTTCGCGAGGGCCGGATGTTGGAGGACATGGAACGGCAACTCATCGAGCGCATGCTTGCAAGGTACAACGGCCATCGGGTCAAGACCGCCCGGGCCCTTGGGATGGGGGTTCGCACGTTGGGAATGAAACTTAAGCAATGGCGCGAGGAGGCGGCCTCGACCCGCGAGGAATTGGAAACCGTGGGCAGCTCTCGGTGATCGGCGGCCCGTTGGCGGGCGAGGCGGGTGCGCAAGTTTTGCCGGACGCGCAGGAACGACCGGCCACGACCGGCGGGAATTCGACTCCTCGTACTGGAAATGGTCAATCATTCTTCTGGCACGGACGGTGCTGGGGACTACTCATCGCAAGGCGGTCGCCCTCATAGGAGGATCGAACCCTGGGCGGATATCTAACGAATTTGACGGAACGCGGGCCGACGCCCGCCCTGGCGCGAACCCTGGAGTTCAACGAGGCGCGGCTGCGCGTCCTTGCAGAAAACGTGGCCAACGTTCAAACGCCGGGTTTCCGGGCCAAACAGTTGGACGTGGGCGGATTTCAGAGGGCGTTGCGTCGGGCAATTGATGAACGGCCTGAGGACGCATCCAAGCCGCTGCTCATCCAATCCGGGCGCGAGGTCCGAACCTCGCGGAAGGGCAGGATGTTCGTTCGGCCTAGCGAGAAGCCCGTCGAGAACGTGTTGTTCCACGACGGAACGAATCTGTCCATTGAGCGGGAGATGGCGTCCCTGGCCGAGACCGGCATGGTTCACGAGCTGGCCACTTCGTTGCTTCGCGGACGGTTCGAGGGTTTACGGACGGCGATCCGCGGCACGGTGCGGTAGCCCGCCGGAGTGAGATGAATGTACGGCATCTTGGATATCAGCACCTCGGCGTTGACCGCGTATCGCACGCAATTGGACGTGATCGCGGGCAACATCGCGATGAAGGACGTGACCCACGACGAGGAGGGACAGGCGGTCCCCTATCGGCGAAAGGTGGCGCTATTCGCGGCGGGTGATCCAACGCGCGGCAGAAATGCCCCCGGTGTCCACGTTGATGCGATCGCTGACGACCCGACGCCGTTTGGCTTGCGTTGGGAACCCAACCACGTGGACGCGATCAAGGCGGGCAAAAACCAGGGATACGTACAGGTTTCCAACGTGGACTACCACACCGAAATGGTGAACGCGATGACCGCGGCCCGGGCCTATGAGGCCAACGTTACGGTCATGGAAATGGCCAAGCGGATGACCTCAACGACTTTGCAATTGTTGGCGTGACCATGGGTGGGAACGGATAGCCGATGACACAGCCGATTCAAGTTCCGGGTTTGATTCCGGGCGCGGCACCAGGCGCAATCAGCGGTCCAACCGCGATGGGGCCTCCCGCGCCGATTCAGGGGAAGGACTTTGAGTCGATCCTGTTCGACAGCTTGGACGAAGTCAACCGATTGCAGTCCGAAGCGGATCGAAGTGTCGAACGGCTTCTCACCGGCGAGACGGACAACGTGGCCGAGGTGCTCACCGCGGTGAATAAGTCCGGCGTTGCCTTCGACCTCTTGATGGAGATTCGCAACAAGCTGACCGAGGCGTATCAGGAGATCATCCGAATGCAGGTGTAGGGCGGGTGATTGACCTGCCTTTTCCTGGGGACCGACTTGTAGGGCAGGTCGTTGACCTGCCTTCAACATGCGATGGCCGCTCGGCTAAAGGGGCTGAATGGACCGACTTCGAAATCTCATCAGCTACATCAACGCTCAAATGAGCGGCCTGAGCGTCTCGCAGCGACTGGCCATCGGCCTGTGCGCCGCCCTCGTCGCCGGGTCGCTCCTGTGGCTGTTGCAGTGGTCCACGACACCGGATTTGGTGCCGTTGGTCACCCACGAATTCGCTTACGCCGAGTTGGATTCGGCCGAGGCGGCCCTTAAGGCCAACGGGCTGCGATATGAAGTCCAGGGGATGCGCCTGTTCGTCAAGGCTGACGATCGCCACAACGCCTTGCGGTTGTTGCACGGCGCGGGGGCGTTGCCGGAGGGCAGCCTGTTCGACATGGAGGCCGTGGTCACCAATTCCAATCCGTTCCAATCGCCCGAAGCCCGGGATTACGCCCAGAATTATGCCAAAGGCAATGAGCTGGCCAAGATCATCGCGACCTCGTCTCAAGTGAAGCAGGCTTCGGTCATTGTCAATCCGAGGTCCAAGCGCCGTCTCGGTGCCCAGGCGGACGTGCCCACGGCTTCGGTCACCGTGACTCTCGCTCCGACGGTCGAGATGACCCCGGAAATGGTGGAGAGTTTCGCGCGGCTCGTCAGCGGCGCCGTGGCCGGCCTGAAACCGCACAACGTCTATGTGACCGACGCCCGGACCCTTCGATCGTTCAACGTTCCCCATCCCGATGACGCACCCAGCTTTGATTACATGCGCCTCGTCAAACAGCGGGAGGTTCATCTGACCACCAAGATCATGAGCAAACTGGCGGATATCCCCGGCGTTCAGGTGGCCGTCACGGTGGACGTGGACACCAGCAAGCGCGTCACCCAGAGCATTGAACACGACGACGCCCAGCCGAAGACGGAAACGTCGAACTCCACGGAGACTTCCACGGGCAGCCCGGCGACGGAGCCGGGCGTTCAGGCCAATCTCGGCCAAGCGGTCTCGAAAGCTACTCTCGGACAGTCCAACACGACCGAGGAAACCACCGTCGAGAATTTTGAGCCGAAGCTCAGCAAGACCGAAACAATCGAGCAGATGCCGTTCGCCACGCGAAGCGTCACCGCCGCCATCGGTATTCCCCGGAGCTTCATCGCGTCGGTGTTCAAGGCTCGTTTTCCGGACAAGGGTGAACCGAAGGACGACCAGCCGGAGTATGCGGCCATCCGCGATGAGCAGACGGCGCGGGTCAAGCAGAGCGTCGAGCGAATTGTGATGGCCAAGAAGCCGAGTGACGTAGTGGTCGACGTATACCCGGACATGGAGTGGAGTTCCCAGGGCGGATCGTGGAATCGCACGCCAGGAGCCGTCGCCGCGACGGCCGATATGGAGCCGTTCGATACCTTGGGCATGGTGCGGTTGTACGGCCCCCAGGCGGGGCTGGGGCTGCTGGCGCTGACCAGCCTCATGATGATGGTCCGGATTGTCAAACGGACGGGGCCGGCGAACGGTGCGAACTGGGCCTCCGCGCTTGAGGGTGAGGCGGCGTCCGAACCGGAACCCATACTCAATGCCGACGCCCATGCCGTTGGCCAGGCGGGAGTGTCCGAGAGTCTGCTCACCGGCCGCGAGCTCGACGATCGAACGCTGCGTTACCAGGAGCTGAGCCGCGAAGTGTCCAAGCTCGTTCAAGAGGATCCGGAAGGCACGGCCGAACTGATCAAGCGATGGATCAGCGAATGACATTGATGCGATTTGAGAATGGTAGCTTCTTCTCTAGTTTCTAGTATCTAGTTTCCAGTCTCTAGTCATGGTCGACCAAGCCGCCAAATCCGACACAGCGAACCTTCGCGGGCAGAGCAAGGCCGCCATCCTACTGCTCAACCTACCCGAGGAAGTTTCCGCCGGCGTGTTGCGACACTTGGACCGCGAGCTGGTCGAAGACTTGACGCGCGAGATCGCCCAAATCGACGTGGTGGATCCCGTCCAGCAGGGGGCCGTCGTCGAGGAATTCTACAACATCGCTCTGGCCAGGACTTATGCGAAGTCCGGGGGTATCGGCTACGCCAAGCAGTTATTGAAAAAAGCGCTGCCCGCGGATCAGGCGGCGCACGTGATGAAGCTCATCGAGCATCAGGTCTATCGCCAGCCGTTTTCCTTCCTCGCAAAGACTGACGCGGACAACCTGATGACCTTCATTCAGGACGAACATCCGCAAACCATCGCCCTGATTCTCTCTCACCTGACCTCCGACAAGGCCAGTGAAATCCTCGGCGGCTTGCCCCTTGAAAAGCAGATCGAAGTCGTGACCCGCATCGCCAACATGGAAAACACCAACCCGGAGGTCATTCGCGAGGTCGAGCAGGGGCTGGAGCTTCGCCTGTCGGGCATCGTCTCCCAGACCTTTCAAAAGGTCGGCGGCGTCGAGTCCGTCGCCGAAATGCTCAACTTGGCCGAGCGAGCCACGGAGAAGGCCATCCTGGAAGCCATCGAGGCTCAAGACCCCGACCTCGTGGATCAGATTCGCCGCCTGATGTTCGTCTTTGAGGACATCCTCCTGGTCAACGACAAGGGCATCCAGCAAGTGCTCAAGGAGATCGAGAACGAAACGCTGGCCTTGGCCCTCAAGACCGCGAGCGACGAGTTGCGCGACAAGGTGTTCCGCAACATGTCCGAGCGGGCCTCAACGCTGATCAAGGAGGATATGGAATACATGGGTCCGGTTCGCGTCAGCGACGTGGAAGCCGCCCAACAGAAGATCGTGGACGTGGTCCGGCGGTTGGAAGACGCCGGTGAAGTGATCATCTCCGGACGCGGAGGCGAGAAGGAGATGATCGTTTGATGTCACCTACGGAGGCGCAAGCAACTTGGCGACCGTGATCAAAGCCGGAGCAGCGAGTGAGAAGGGTGCCGTCCTTCGTCGCCTGGCCAGAGTGGACCTGGCCGATCATTTGGCCGAGGCCCGCGCGGTCTTGGACGAGGCTCGGCGACAAGCCGAACGGATCGTCGCCGAGGCTCGAAAAGAAGCGGAGCGGCTGCGCGGCGATGCCCGGCAGGCCGCTCACGACGACGGACGTCGCGAAGGGTTTGAACGCGGTCGGGCCGAGGGCTTCGAAGCCGCAAAATCGGAAGAAATGCAACGTTTTTCGATCGAAAACGATCTCATTCTGGCCGATTTTCGAAGAATCTTGGATGAAATTGACCAAAAAAAGGCCGATTTGCAGCTCGCCGCGCGGCAAAACCTCCTCCATTTCGCGGTTGATTTGGCTCGAAAGTTGACGTTCGCCCTCGGCGAATTCTCCCACGATTCGGCCACCGCGAATCTCGATCGGGCGCTGCAATTGATCGAATCCAAAACGGATTTGACGGTTCGGGCGAATCCAAAGGACATCGAGGCCATCCAGACATTCGCGGCGTCGCTGAGCGAACGGATCGAACAGGCCGACGCGATGAAAATAATCGCGGATGATTCCATCGCCCCCGGCGGATGCGTGGTCGGGAATGAGCAAACCGAAGTCGACGCGACGTTGGAAACGCAAACGGAAGAACTGGTAACCCTTCTATTGGGACGTCTGAGGCCCGCATGACCGTTGCCGTTGATATCTTCGCCGATCATCGAACCCGCGCCGACGCCGCGCGAACGGTTCGAGTGACGGGGCGGGTCGCTGACATCAACGGCCTGGCGGTAACCGCGGATGGATTACCGCTGCCGGTCGGAGCGATGTGTCGAATCGATCGAAGCTCAGGAGAGCCAGTGCCGGCGCAGGTGGTCGGCACTCGCGGCGGGCGGAGCGTCCTCATGACCCTGGCCGAACCGCTCGGAATACGAACCGGCGACCGAGTCACGAGTTGCGCCGGCTTGGAGTTTGTCCCCGTCGGGCGACGGATGTTGGGCAGCGTGCTCGATGGCTTCGGACGGCCGATCGGCGGAACGACCGATTTTCCCGTGGAAACTCACTATCCCGCGTTTGGCGACGCTCCGAAGGCCCTTTCCAGAAAAGCAATCGACAAGGTCCTGCCGACCGGAATCCGCGCGATCGATGCCATGCACACCATCGGCGGCGGGCAACGGCTCGGCATCTTCGCCGGGACTGGCGTCGGCAAGAGCGTGCTGCTCGGCATGATCGCCCGCTACACCCAAGCGGATGTCATCGTCGTGTCACTCATCGGTGAACGCGGCCGCGAAGTCGGAGACTTCATCCGCAAGGACCTTGGTGAAGAGGGTCTGCGCCGCTGCGTCCTGGTCGTGAGTACGTCGGATGAATCGCCGGTGCTCCGAGTTCGCGCCGGCTTTGTGGCCACCGCGGTCGCGGAATACTTCCGAGATTGCGGCAAGGACGTGCTGTTGTTGATGGATTCGACGACGCGGATCGCCATGGCCCAACGGCAGATTGGTCTTTCGGCCGGCGAGCCGCCCGCGACAAAGGGATATCCGCCGAGCGTGTTCGCCCTCTTGCCGCGATTGCTGGAACGAAGCGGCCGAACGGATCAGGGGAGCATTACCGGTTTGTACACCGTGCTGGTCGAGGGGGATGACATCACCGAACCGGTGGCCGACGCGATCCGCGGCGTTCTCGACGGACACCTTTGGCTATCGCGCGAACTAGCCAACCGTGGCCATTACCCCGCTGTTGCGGTGCTCGAAAGCATCAGCCGCGTCATGGTCGATGTCACCGACGATGACCATCGGCGGGCGGCCTCGACGGTTCGGCGCGTGCTCGCCGTATGGGCCGACATTGAGGACCTCGTCAACGTGGGGGCATACGCCGCCGGTGCAAACGTGGAATTCGACGTGGCCGTGCGGGTCAAGCCGGCGATCGATGAGTTCCTGCAACAGGCGATTGCCGAGCGGGCGATATTCGCCGCGACGCGCGATCGGTTGTTGGAGCTGGCCCAGCGGATTGAAAAAGAGCGTGGTCAGCTTTCCGGTGGCGGTGCCAAGAATACGAGAACCGGTGGCGCAGTGCCGCTTAGTCGTGCGGGTGTATAGGTCGACTCATGGCCCAGGCTTTTGAGTTTCGTCTGGAGACCGTTCGCCGGCTGCGCAAGCAGGACGTGGACCGTCAACGGCGATCGCTCGCGGAAGCGATCGCCCGAATGGACGTGGCCACGCGTCGGCTGACGGAACTGACTGATGAATGGGATACGTTCGTCGATCATTCCCGCGTGCAACGAAGCCGGCCGACGCTGGATGCGGCGTCGCTGCGTAACGATCAAATGTACTTGGGTCAGCTCAAGAGCCGGATCGCCGCCGCGCGGGCTGAGGCGGATCGGCAGACGGTGCTCTTGACTCAGGAACGTGAGCGGCTGGGCGAGTGTTCGAAGCGGCTCAAAGTGATCGAAAAACTGCGCGAGCGGCAGTGGCAGCGCTTCCGCCGAGAGGCTGCCCGCCGCGAGCGGGTCGAAGCTGACGAAATGAGCACCCAGCGATTCATCCGGGGCGAGTGGCACGGCGGTTCGGTCGTGGAGATCGGTGAATGATGGGATCGCCGGGCATCCTCCGCCGCACCTATGACTACGTCGCGCTCTTCGCGCTGCTGCACATGATCGCTCTGTTCTCGCTGCTGGCTTATTTGGGGCTGAGCGGGACGATCGATCGGGCGAAACTTCAGGGCGCGGCCAAGGCGTTGCGTGGAGAGGCAGTGGAGTCGGTCGTATTGGCTTCCAGCCCGGTGACGGCCCACCCGGTCGCCCCCGAAGAACCGAAGCCGATGCCCGAAAGCCCGGCAGAGGTGCGCCAGGAATTGGAAGTCCTTCGGCTCGAGGCCGAGCGGGTCCGAACCGAGCTCGATCAACGGCTGACGCTCAACAACAACATCCTGCTTCGGGTGACGACGCAACGGGAGGCGTTCCAGAAAGAACAGAAGGCGGCGAGCGAGCGTGAAGCGGCGTCCGAGGCGAGCCGCCGCGAGGAAGGTTTCCAAAAGCAGGTCGCGATCTTCGAGTCGCTTTCGCCCAAGGTCGCCGTCGAGCATCTGCTGAACAACGCCGACCCTGACGAGGCGGCCCGCATCCTTCTTGAAATGGAGACCCGCAAGGCAAAGAAAATCGTGGAGGCGGCGAAGCGCGGCGATCAGATGGACCGCATGCGGGTGATCCTTCAGCGCCTGCGGGATGTGGCCCCGGATCGGTCGGCGGAAATCGAGTCTGAACAGGAAGCGAAATGACGACGACGGTTACACTATCGATCAACACGCCGCCTCGGTCTGGGCAGGCGTCGGCGAGAGGATTCACTCGGGACGAGGAATCGTTGCGCGATATTTCGCGGGCATTCGATGAAATGCTGACGGCCATGCCCGCGAAAATCGGCGCGGGGGTCATCGATCGCAACGCCGAGCCGTTCTCCCCCGATCAGATGTTCGAACCTCGTGGCCAGTCGCGTGGCGGGCGGCGCGCGCGTCGATCATCCGCCGCCGAGTCAAAGCCCGAAGAAACTCGTCCGGTGAAGGAGTATGAGGAGGCGCGAGAATTCGGTTCCCAGCGGACCGTTGAACACCCCGGAACGAGAGCGCGAGGCTCGAATGCGCCATCTCTCATTGATTCCTCCGCAGTGTCATCATTTGGCACTCAAACGACTGTTGTTGACGCAAAAGGCGCGGGTCATCGGGAGTCTGTTCCGTTTTCATTGGCGAGTCGCGCGGCGCATTCGACGTCTGGGAAAGCCGACAAAGAGCAGTCTGCCGCTTCCATGCAACATCAAGCCCTACCCATGCCCCATATGAGTGATTCGAGCGCTGTCCTGTCTGCCCAACGGGCCATGATGGGCGGCGGTAGGCCCGATTCATCCAGTGCACAAACGTCAGCCGAGCACGTGATCAAACTGCTTGGAGTGGCTCGGGCGGCGGACACTAATGCGGCGAAACCATCGGTCGTGGCGAATCAAACGGAGCACGCTACCCCTCCACGACCGAATCGCTCGCTCTCAACCAACGATTCGGGCAGTGTCGGGTCAAAGTCCGCTCCTGCGCATGAACCGACGAACTCGGCGAGCGAGCCCTCTCCGTTCGATGAGCTCGTCCGTTCGATCCGTTTGAGCCCCGGCGTCCGGCAGTCGTCGGCGCGGATGCACCTGGAGCCGCCGGAGCTTGGCCGGGTGCGGGTGGACGTTCGCATCCTGGCCGGTCAGGCGGAGATTCAGGTCCGCACCGAGACCGCGGAGGCTGCGCACCTCGTTTCGGGCCGAGCCGACGAGTTGAAATCAGCCTTGGAGCACCACGGGATCGCCGTGGAACGTCTGGAGGTCACGGTTGGCGATACGACCGCCGGATCATCGATGTCGCCCAAGGACGCCGCGGCTCAGTTTTGGAGTCACGCATGGAGTGACAACGCATTGGCACATCAATATGAGCCGTCTGGCGGACGCGGCGGCGAGCGATCGACCGAATCAAACGGTGAAATGGTTGTCGACGAGCGTGGCGCCGACGATTCGATTTCGGGCTTGGGAAGCGGAGCGTTGGGGCTGCCCGAACCGAAGTGGAGAAGCGGGTCATGGGGTCGTTTGGATATCCGTATTTGATTTCCCGGGTCGGCCATTGCCACCGCGGTTATTCTTAGGAGTTTGGTGATGGATCCCATTCAGAACGCAACCATCGCGTCGACGCCGACCGCTACGAACGGGCGGGCCTCCGACGCGACTCAAGGTCTGGGCAGTCAAGATTTTCTCAAGCTGCTGATCACCCAACTGACGAACCAGGACCCCCTGGAACCGACGAACAACGAAGAGCTTCTGCGGCAGATATCCTCGATTCGCGAGATCGAACTGTCCTCGACGTTGACTGATTCGCTTCGCTCGCTCACCGGCCAGCAACGGTTCGCGTCGGCCTCCACGCTGATCGGGCAGTACGTCATGGGCGTACCCGGCCCCGATGGAGCCGCGCAGCGCGGCGTGGTGGTTGGTGTTCGCTTCGAGACTGATGGCCGCCCGATCTTACGGCTTTCCAATGGAACCGACGTTCCCCTGGATCAGGTCGCGAGCATCGACTCGCCGGTCCAGGCCGGTGAATCGCTGATCGGTCAGTCGGTTACGGGTGTCGATCGCCGCGACGCGCGACAGGCCAAGCCGGTTGAGGGCACCGTTACCGGCGTCCGCATGGACGAACAGAACGAGGCGATCCTGGAGCTCGACAGCGGCGACAGCCTGCGGCTCCGCGACGTGGTCGAGATCATGGCCACGGCGGCGTAAGAATGTCGAATGGCGAATGGCGAATGTCCGCGTGGCATGGCCCACGCTTGCGTGGCCATGCACTTGGGCACGTGGAATGGTCTCAAAATAATTGAGTGGAAGGAAGGAACAGCGAATGTCACTCACGGCGGCCATGTTGACCGGGTTTACGGGCATTCAGAGCAACAGCGTGGGCGTGGACACGGTCGGCGACAACCTCGCCAACCTGAACACCACGGCCTTCAAAAGCCAGCGAACTCTGTTCGAGACGCTTCTGTATCGAACAGTCAGCGAGGGCGAAGGGCCCAGCGCCACCAGCGGCGGCACTCTGCCCACCCAGATCGGGACCGGTTCGGGCGTATCATCCATCCAGCGCAATTTCAGCCAGGGAAGCATCGACGGCACGGGGTTTCCGAGCGACCTCGCGGTCAACGGCGACGGTTTTTTCGTGTTGCAGTCCGCCGGCGGGGGGCAGCAGTTCACTCGCGACGGCTCCTTCCGGTTCGACACCAGTCAGCGATTGGTGTCAGCCAATGGCACTCCGCTCCAGGGCTTCGCGGCGGATGAGACGGGGATGATTCAGACCGGGGCACTGTCCGATCTGGTAATCCCCCTCGGTCAGACCAGCGAAGCCGTGGCCACTACCCAGGTGGAAATGGACGGGCGTCTTGATCCGTCAACCAACGTCGCCGCCCAGGGGGCGGTTGTGGCCTCTCAGGCGTTGATGACTTCTGGTGGAACGCCGGCGACTTCCTCCACGCCGCTTACGGAACTGGTCAATGAGAATAGCCTTCCGTTGTTTGCCACGGGTGACGAACTGGCGATCAACGGCTCAAAGGGCGGAATCTCGATCCCCCCGTCGACTTTCATCGTCGGCACGACCGGAAGCACGGTCGGCGACCTCGCGAGCCACTTGGAATCGGTGCTCGGCATCAACACCGACCCGGCCACGGGCGGAACGCCCGGGGTCACCGTTTCGTCCTCGGGAACACTCGTGGTCCAATCCAACCTCGGGGAGGTGAACGCGGTTGAACTGGACAGCGCCTCGATCGTCAACCGAACGGGGGTCGTGACCGCGCCTTTTACATTCAGCACCCAAACGCCGGCGGTTGGTGAAGGGATCACGACGAGCTACGGCGTCTTCGACTCGCTCGGCAATCTGGCCGAAGTTCGCCTGAGATGGGCGTTGGAGTCCAAGTCCGACAGCGGCACAACGTGGCGTTTCTATGCTGAATCAGTCAGTGACACCGACCTGTCACCAGTCATAGGCACGGGCACGGTGACGTTCGATCCAAACGGGGGCTTCGTCGCGGCCACCGGGACCGGCCTCTCCATCGACCGTTCAGGAATCGGGTCGGTGACGCCATTGAACTTCATGGTCGATTTCAGTCAGTTGACGGGCCTGGCCACGGCGGATGGTTCATCCGAGGTAGTAATGGCCAGTCAGGATGGTACGCCCGCGGGCATCATGCAGGGATACCGGATCGAAGAAGACGGCACCATCGTCGGGCTGTTCTCGAACCAGCAAGAGCGGGTCCTGGGTCAGGTCGTGCTGGG
>Ga0137431_1000028_pt1 | contig 93513 bp, 68 predicted proteins | sample EasRivERMZT800_2_FD_104646 | JGI IMG/M metagenome (GOLD analysis project Ga0137431, IMG submission 104646) | Soil microbial communities from meander-bound floodplain in the East River, Colorado, USA - East River MetaG ERMZT800_2 | ecosystem: Environmental > Terrestrial > Soil > Floodplain ... | reverse complement strand
GTGGTTTCAGAACTTCCGACGACTGTGCATCCGCTGGGAGAAGTCGACCAAACTGTTCAGCGGATTTCTTCATCTTGGATGCACCATCCTGTTACTCAAAGAGGTTTTGGGATAGCTTCTAGAAATTGGATTGGACTTCTCTCTTTGCACTTTCTCCGTAGCTCCGTGACCTCGTCAGGGGCACTTCTTCATCACTGTGGCGATTTCGAGCATCGCGGAAACAAAGGCATCGATTTCATTGGCCGTAGTCGCGGGCCCGGGGGAGATTCGGATTGTGCCGTCGGGGATGGTGCCAAGGGCAGCGTGGGCAAATGGGGCGCAGTGCAGGCCCGCGCGGACCGCGATGCCGAACGATTGATCGAGAATCGCACCCGCGTCGACGGCGGGCAGACCATCGATCACCAGTGAGAGGACACCCACGCTTCGCTCAAGGGGCGGTGCACCGGCGACGCGAATGCGCGGGTGACCAGCCAAACCGTCACGGACGATTTGAAGCAGGGCGCGTTCGTGTTCGAGGGCCTTTCTCGCATCAAGCATGTCGAGAGCGGCGCTGAGACCAGCCAGCCCAGCCGTGTTCAGCGTCCCCGCCTCCAATCGGGTCGGAAGTTCACGCGGTTGATGTGGTTCGGTCGATTGGCTTCCGGTGCCTCCTTCGCGCCACGGTCGCACGTCGGCTCGCGGGCCGACGTATAGAAAACCGGTGCCGGTCGGACCGCGCAGCGACTTGTGCCCAGGGGCGGCGAGGACGTCGATGTTCATGGCTTCCACGTCGAGGTCGAGCACGCCGATGGATTGGGCAGCGTCGACGAGAAAGAGGCCGTCGCGCTCGCGGACGATCCGGCCGATGTCTGCAATGGGTTGTATGGCCCCGGTCACATTGCTGGCGTGCAGAACGATGACCAGTCTGGTGTTGGGCTGCATGGCCGCGCGGATGTCGGCGGGGTTGATCTGGCCATCGGGGCCGAAGGAGACACGCGTCAGGGTAATGCCGCCGGCGTCGACGAGTGATTGCAACGGGCGGGTGACGCTGTTGTGATCGAGAGCGGTGCAGATGACGTGGTCGCCTTGCAGCCACGCGCCTTTGATGGAGATATTAAGAGCATCGGTCCCGTTGAAGCAAAAGACGATCCGGTTGGGGTCGGGGGCGTGAATGAGCCTGGCGAGCTTGACGCGCAAATCGCGGACGATGCGCTCGGCCGCCACGGAAGGGGCGTGACCCGCGCGGCCGGGATTGCCCGCGACTTCGTTCATGAATCGGGTTATGGCCGCGGCGACTTGGGGTGGCTTGGGCCAACTCGTGGCGGCGTTGTCGAGGTAGATCATACGGTCGCGTTATTGTAGGCGGGGCACGGAATAACGTCGAAATGCGGAACTCGAGGTCGATGGATTTCATTGGGCAGAGCGGATTTCGCGCCACAGGCGGAGGGCGTGTACGGTCGACCGAACGTCGTGTACCCGGAGGATCGAGGCGCCGTGAATGGCGGCGATCAGGGCGCAGGCCAGTGAGGCGTGATCGCGCTGTTTCGGGTCGTCGATACCCAGAATGGTGCCGATGAATCGTTTTCGGGAAACGCCGATGAGCACCGGGAGTTCCGGGTGCGACGCGGGCCCGACACAGCCGAATTGATCGACGTGCCGGAGGATGGTCAGATTGTGCTCGGTACGTTTGCCAAATCCGATGCCCGGATCGACGACGATCCGATCGGGCCCCAACCCGTTTTCGATCGCGAAGGCGACGCGCTCCCGCAGGAAATCGCTGATCTCCCGAACGACATCATTGTAAATGGGCCCGCCCTCTTTTTGCATATCGGCTGGCGCTCCTCGACGATGCATCAGGATGACGGTCGCGCCTCTCCGAGCGGCGAAGGAAACCATGTCCGAATCGTCGCGCAGGGCCGATGTGTCATTGATCCAATCGGCACCGGCGTCGATCGCCGGCTGGGCGACATCGGCAAGCCTTGTGTCGATCGAAATCGTAACGTCGCAATTCTCTCGTCGAAGTGCGCGAATGACGGGGATCGACCGTCGGAGCTGTTCCGCCGCGGCTATCGGATGCGATCCGGGTCGCGTGGATTCGGGGCCCACGTCAATGATGTCCGCGCCGTCGGCGACCATCGCGAGCCCGTGACGGATGGCCACGTCCGTGGACATGAACTCGCCCCCGTCGCTGAAGGAATCGGGCGTGACGTTGAGAATGCCCATGACCAGTGGGAGGTCGGCCGAACGAATACCTTGGGATCGCGGGGTCATGGCGGCGATCGATCGTCCATAATCCCCAAGGACGGTGATGGCGGTGCCGTGCTCTGATGCGGGGTCGCTTCAACACCGCCCTTTCTCGCGACGCGACACGCAATTTGAAGGTGAGAGGCCCGAGCGAGCGCCGCCGCCTCCCGGGCCAGCGACTTTTCAATCGCCGCCCATTCCCGGCGGGCGGCGGCATCGGCCAGAAGCTCCCGATGCCCGCGCATGGGCAGCACCGTCTTTCCAACCATTTCGATGAGGGCAAACCCCGTCGATTCGACCAAGTGGCACAACTCCCTGGGTCCATAGGTGTGGATGGGAAACCGCTCGTCGTGCCCCTTGGTCAACCAGTGCGTTCGGCCATCGCGAAGGAATCGTTTCAACACTGAGGGGTCGCCCTTATCGAGGTAGAACTCGAGGGCTGCCAATCGATTGTCAAATGTGGCCACCAGAACGCCCCGATCATCCAACAGCTTGTGAATTTCCTTCATGGCCTGTGGCGGTGAAGTTGAGCACCCGATGGGATCCCCAAACGCGACGGCCAGGGAGAACGCCGTCCGCGGCAAAGCGGACAGATTGCATAGGTCGGCATGAACGAACTCGGCCCGGGCTTCGGTGCCCATTTCAGCGATCTTCCGGCGGGCCTGGTCAAGCATCGGAGCGGAAATGTCCACGAACGTCACGCGGTAGCCGCTCTTGACCAGCTTGGCTCCCCATTTGCCGGTTCCGCAACCGAGATCGAGCACCGGGGCACTCATATCGCGGGGTAGAAACGGCTTCAAGTAGTCCCACGTCAGACCGTCATGCCACTGCCAGAACTCATCGTCATAGCTCTCGTCGTACCGACCGGCCACCCGGTCGTGATACTTCTGAACGGCGGATCGGCGAGGTCTGGCCATATGAAGGATTGTAAGAAAAGTGCCTCAACCGGGGCAGGGGGCCGTGGCTTGGTGCGGGTTGGCCGGCCATTCGTCGCTTCTCCTTCGGGTGGACCGGAATCGAAGGAGAGTAGTCATGGACCACGTGAAAGAGACATTAGAAAGATGGAACGATGCGGGCCGGCTGGCGGCCAGTTACGATCGATGGGCCGCGTTTTTCTGCTCGATGATCGGCGAGCCGTCGAAAGCGAAGTCGCTTTGCGAGCTCGGCTTGCAGGTCGTCCGTCGTGAACTCCGCCCGGGCGAGACGGTTCGGCGACGAGTGGAGTTCATCCTCTGGGAGCGCGAGCCTACCGAAACCGAACGGCGGGAGTGACAATCTTGCGTCGTCGGAATCGCCTCTCCCTTCTCCCCGTTGACCTTTGGCCCCGGTTCGGCCACCATGTCGGATGGTGTTAAGAGGAATCAACGAGAACCGGGTGAACCATGATTAAAGCCGTCGATTTGCGTAAGGGGAAGACCATCATTTACGAGGGCCAACCCGCCATCGTCCACGAGGCCCAGCACGTGGCCAAGGGCAACAAGCGGAGCTACATGCAAGCCAAGATCAGAAACATCAAGAGCGGGATCATGCAGGACGTGCGGTTCCGGGTGGACGACACCATCGATGTTCCCTACGTCGAAACTAAGGAATACGAATTCCTCTATAAAGAGGGTGACAAGTTCATCGTCATGGATATCGAATCGTACGATCAGATCCCCATCAGCGCGGAGCTGGTCGGTGATGCGGCCCAGTGGCTAACGCCCAACACCCGCGTGTCCTGCCAGATCTATAACGGGCTGATGATGGGCATCGAGATCCCGCACGTCGTCGAGTTGCAGATCAAGGACGCCCCACCCGTGGTCAAAGGTTCGACGGCCACCAATCAGATGAAGGACGCCATTCTCGAAACGGGAGCCCGCGTTCGAGTTCCGCCCTTCTGCGAAATCGGCATGAAGATCCGCGTCGACACCCGCACCGGTGATTACATCGAGCGGGCGTAACGCAATCGCCAATCCCATCGGTGCCTGTGATTGACCCGCTGGATGGCGCAAGCGATCCGAAGCGTCCCAGCGTCGAGCCACGCCGATACGCATCAATACGTACATACGACCACAAAGCAACGATTAAAGCGACAAACTATCGGACGTTGCGTTTCCGGTCTGATTCTCGGTGCGCTGCGATTGCCCGTTGCCCCACAGCGGTCTGTTCGTGCGTCGCGCGGAACTTCGGCGTCATGACCTTTTGAAGATACGGGTGCGCCATGATCGATCGGGTGGGTGATTATTCGCGCCATCTCACATCCAATCGCGCGCGTTCGGTGATGGAAGGCCCCGTACGACGGTCATCGATCGTCATTCGCGAATCGATCACAACAGATGTTGGCGCCCCGTTTTTCTTCAACGAGACAGAAATCGCCCCCCTTGGCAAGCGAAAAATAAAAATTTTTCAAAAATTTTTTTCCGTCCGGATTGGGGGCCGCGCGGCTCCCTGATCACCCACGGATCGCGAGCCGGCAACGGGCCTACCCCATGATCTAGGGGCGACTCACGCCGGAATCCGAATGGATGCCGTGCTACCGATCGGCACTCAAAACAGGCTTGGACCACGCTTGACAAATGCCCTCCTCAGCGTCGTGGGAGCCCATGGGTGCACCGGCCAACCGAACGCCGCGGCGAAGCTCGTGCGCGGCTGCCGATCGTTCAAAGATGCGCAAGGACCGCGGATTTTCCGCGGTTTTTTGCGCGCCGGTGCCGATGACTCGCTCGCGCCGCCAGGCCGTGGGACGACCGTCGATGAAGCGCCAAGTGCCTCGTGGCGGCACTCGAGCACGCGATCACATTCACAAGTGAAATGCCGCGGCGTGACACCCACCGCGCGCTCGATCTCCCGCCGCGCCGCCGCGTTCGAACCTCGACGAAATCATCTTTCGTTTGTCATTCGTCCGCTGCGCGGCGCGCATCAGCGTCGATCACCACGCCCTCCAACAACACCCGAAACGACCTTCGCGCGAAAATTTCTTTTGACAGCACGACGTGATGGTGTAGGATTTTGTCCAGAAAGGAGGTGATGTCGATGGCGAAGAAACGTAAGGCTAAGAAGAAAGGCGCGAAGAAGGCCGCAAAGAAAGGCGCTAAGAAGCGCAGAAAGAAGAAGGCTTAGTTCGACCGCCCGTCACAACGCGGGTTGGTTGAGATGAATGCCGGCTCTCGCCACGGCGGTCGGCAGCGATCCCAACTCGCCACAACCGGGCAAAACCGAACTCACGTGTGGGAGGTGCCTCACGCCATGGCGGCACCTCCCTTCGTTTTTTACTCGCGCTCCGAGACGGTGCCGGTCAGTCTTCCGCTCACTCCGGTTCACACGCCTTGCAGGGTTTGCGTCCGGCGGCTTCGGCCCCTTCCACCGTCGAGAACCGAACCACGTTTTCCGGGCGGATGCGCAGCACGTGGCGGCAGGTCGGGCGGTGGAACACCGACCCTTCCCGGCTGCCGATGAAATCCGCTCCTTCCACCGGCGGAATGTGACCCTCCGATGCCGCTCGATCGCTCCGATCGGCCCGCGATTCGGCCGTTACGGTCGGAATTCCTCGCCCCGCTGCCTCCCACGCGGATACGATCAACCCGGCACCCAGCAACACGCCGGCCTCGAGCCGCGTTTCCATCATTGGCGCGATTTCGTCCGTTAGCCGGCCGTAATAACGATCGACCGCCGCCTCAAGCCCCCGCCCATCGTCGATCATCAGCGATTCCGTGATCTTCCGCTCCCTCGTCAGCCAATCGTCCAGACATCGATTCGCTGTCTCCAACTCATGGAAAACGGCCCATCGACGATCCGTCAGCGAGCCCACCCGTTCCGGCGCCACTCGCACTTCATGCACGAGCCGTGATCGCATCCGCTCGATCAATTCGACCTGCATGCGCAGACGTGGCGTTCGATGGGTTCGCGAAAACACGTCGTCCTCACTCGTGGACCAATGAACGTTGCGTGATTCTTGACCATCCGGGTCCGCCGTGGTGTTAAACGGCATGGCCACGTCGGTCGCCAAATGTAACAGGGCCCCGGCGGCGAGAGCCGCCCGGGCGTCGTCCCCCGACTTCCACGCCGCGACGAGTTCGTCGTAACGTCGTTCGATGGTCCAAGGCAGTCGACCGCCGCGTGGAATCTGACGCGATTCGAACATGACCCGAGCGGCATCCGCGTCACGCGGGAAACCATCAATCGATCTGGGGTTCTTGCCATGCCTCTCGCCCATCGCGTCGAGCATGACGTAATGGTCATCCGCGCTGGCCGGAGCGGTGGTCTCAGCGCCGTCCGCGCTGCTTTGGGCTTTCGGTTCTAGCTGACCGCCATCAACCATCGGCGACGAAGGGTTTGCCCCAACCGGACTTAATTCTCCATATCGCGTGGCCACGCCCTGAACCGCGGACAGCCTCCCCTTGAGTTCGGCTCGAATTGGTTCCGGCAATACTTCGATGACCACACGGGACACGATGGCATGGGCCTCCGGTGAGACTCCGTCACATGCGGGAAGGGGCCCCGGTGATGTGAAAAGGAACAGCAGGGCGGGCACCGCGACATACCCACCACTCAACCGACGACTCGTCTTCATGGGCGTCCGCCAGCGGGCGCCTCGTGGTCCGAAATGATGGGAGCGGAAGTGACGACCGCGGGCGACAGGGCGGCGCGGCGAATCATTTCCTCGAGCAGATAGGCCTCCATCGCCGGGTCGCGACCCAGGTCTAACCAACGTTCGTCGGAGTAGCTGACCTTGGCCTGACCCGTCGTTGACGGCAGCCGTTCCCCGAACACGCGGTAGGCGGCTCCGGAGTTGTTGAACTGCCGGTCCGGGGCGGAAAGCCGTTCCTTGTGAACTATAATGGCCAGGGTTTTGCCGTTGCCGTCCTCCGCCGGTGTAACCTGAACCTCGACCCACCGCCGAAGTGGGTTGAGCGTCGCCTCCCAGAAGTCCTTCCAGGTGTCCACGTCATGCCGCCAAGCCTCGAAGAAATGCTGCGAGGGCACCGGCATCGTGGTCACCACCCCCGCCGGTTCATCCACTCGGTCCAGCGGGAATTGGTGATCCCGCAACGTCTCTTGGATCGCGGCCCACAGCCCATCGGCTTCGGGCGATCGTTCAACCACCGCCAACGTCCGCGAGCTTTCGAATCGGGCACCGCGATCCGCGAAGCAGCCGCAAAGCACCAGCGCGACCGCCATGATCGCCCATTGAAATGCGGGCGGCCACTTCGTTGAATCAAAGGACATCAGCGGAGAAATCTAGGTCCGACCCCGTGCCCGGGTCAAATCGCTCGCCCAGAAGACCTGGCCAAGGACGATCGGCCGCCTGACCCGCGTGAATATGTCAACTCATGCCGCGTCGCCTCGCCGTTGACGCTGATTGACGCGACCGCGCGTGCCACCGACCGTCATATGGTGCCCCGCGCGGCGCGCGTTTTGTGACGACCCAAAAGCCGAAAGGGGCGTTTTTGCCGGCCTTTGGGCAATTGCTGGAGAAATACTGTACGATTCGATTCATTGCTGGCTGATGAAGGGCCCGTTTTGGGGCGCTCATGCCAGATCGGAAGCATTACGAGAGAAAAGCGACATGTCGGATGAAGCCCGTGACGTGGCGTCAGAGGTGAAGTCGGGCGGCCTTGTCGGCTCCGATGAAACACTGGACGCTCCCAGCAGTGCCAGGGGAGGCCTGCCACCCGGCACGGTCATCGGTCGCTACAAGCTACTTCAATCGGTCGGCGAAGGCGGCTTCGGCGTGGTGTACATGGCGGAGCAGGAACAGCCGGTTCGCCGCAAGGTCGCCCTCAAGATCCTCAAACTGGGCATGGACACGCGTCGGGTGATCGCCCGCTTCGAAGCCGAGCGGCAGGCCCTGGCCCTGATGGACCACGCCCACATCGCAAAGGTGTTCGATGCCGGAGCGACGGACGCGGGCCGGCCGTATTTCGTCATGGAGTTGGTAGGCGGCGACCCCATCACTCAATACGCCGACCGCCGCCAGATGACCATCCCGCAGCAGCTGGAGATGTTCGTGCAGGTGTGCCAAGCCGTGCAGCACGCCCATCAGAAGGGCGTGATCCACCGCGACTTAAAACCCAGCAACGTGCTGGTCAGTACCCAAGATGGCCGGCCGCACGCCAAAGTGATCGACTTTGGCATCGCCAAAGCCACGCAAGAGAAGCTTACCGAGAAAACTCTTTTCACCGAGCACAAGCAATTCATTGGCACGCCGCAGTACATGAGCCCGGAACAGGCCGAAGGCTCACTGGACATCGACACCCGCACTGACGTGTACTCGCTGGGCGTGGTACTCTACGAGCTGCTCACGGGCAGCACGCCGCTCGACCCCAAATCGATGCGCCAGGCGGCTTACAGCGAGATCGAGCGGATCATCCGTGAGGTTGATCCGCCTAAACCCAGCACACGGCTGTCGGGCACCGCGGAAACGCTGGCTTCCATTGCCACGCTTCGCAACATCGAACCCAAAAAACTAGGCTCGGTAATCCGGGGCGATCTGGACTGGATCGTGATGAAGGCCCTCGAGAAGGATCGCACCCGCCGTTACGAGACGGCCAACGGGCTGGCCGCGGACATCCAGCGGCACCTGGCCGGCGAACCGGTCGTCGCCGCTCCGCCGAGCGCCTCCTATCGCCTGCGAAAGTTCGCGCGGCGGAATCGCGGCGCGGTCACCGCGAGCGCATTTGCGGCGCTCGTGCTGATGGCGGCCACCGCCATCTCGGTTTGGTTCGGGCTGAGCGAAGCGGCGGCCCGGGCGAACGAAAGCGCTCAACGCCAATTGGCCGAAAAACGCGCCGACGAAACACGGCAAGTCGCTGATTTCCAGAGCCGCATGCTCAGCGAAATCGACGTCGAGGTCATGGGCCGCGGCATCAAGGATCGATTCCGCGAGCAAGTTCGCGCGGCGTTGGGGCGGCAATATGTGGGCGAGTATCCGGACCGCCGCAAGCGTTCGCCGGAGGAACTCGAGGCCGAGGTCGCCGCCTACGACGCGCGGGCCGGCGCGGCCCTCGCCGTCGACGTTTCGCGGCGGGTCATGGATGAATTCGTGCTTCGCCCGGCGGCCGAGGCCGCGCAAAAGGAGTTCGGCGCACAACCACTGGTGCTGGCCCAGATCAGCGATGCCATCGGCGGCGCTTACCAGTCGCTGGGGCTCTACGAAGCCGCCGAACCGCATCTTCGGGCGGCGCTCCAACTACGCCGGCAGGAACTCGGCGCTGAACACGAACTCGTGGCCACCAGCATGTGCAAGCTCGGCGAACTGTTGTGGGTCAAAGGGAAAGACCCCGCCGCCGAAGAACTCTTCCGCGACGCCCTCGCCATGCGCCGAAAGGTCCTCGGCGAGGAGCATCCGGACGTGGCCAGCAGCTTAGCCGACATGGCAAAAATAAACCGGGAGCGAATGAACCTGGTTGTCGCCGAGAAGTTCTATCGCGATGCCCTGGCCATGTCCCGAAGAACCCGCGGCGATGAGCACTACGACGTCGCCTGCGCACTGAACAACCTCGGCATGTTGCTCGAACACAAGGAGGACTACGCGGCGGCGGAGTCCCATTTCCGCCAGGCGCTCGCGATGCTCCGCAAGCTCCGTGGCGAGAATGATCCCGGCATAGGCACCATGACGAACAACCTAGGACGGGTCCTGAAAAAAAAGGGTGACTACGCCGCAGCCGAGACCTTGCTGCGGGATACCCTGGCGCGGCGCCGCGGTCAGTTAGGCGACGAGCACCCCGACGTCGCCTATACCCTGGACGAACTCGGAAACATGCTGGTGGAGAAAGGCGACCTCGACGCCGCCGAAGCAGCCTTACGCGAAGCGATCGAAATGAACCGCAAGCTTCTGGGCGATGAAAGCTCCGACGTTGTTTTGGGCCTCCAGAGTCTCGGGGCCGTGCTCCGCCGCAAAGGGGACCTCACGGCCGCCGAGAACCTGTTTCGCGAAGCGCTGCCCTTGGAGCGTAAGTTGTTTGGTGACGAAAGCTCGCCAGTGGCCAACACCATGAACAGCCTGGGCGTCTTGTTGGAGACGAAAGGAGACTATGCCGCCGCCGAGGCATTTCTTCGCGAGTCTCTGGCCATCCGCCGCAAGGTCCCCGGACGACAGCAAGAGGCGATCGCCAACAGCCTTGGTAATCTGGCGAACGTGCTGAAGTCCACGGGAGACTACGCCGCAGCGGAGCCGCTGTACCGCGAATCCGTTGCGAAATATCAAGCGGTGCTCGGCGACCAACATTCGTCCACTCAGTACCCAAAAATCGGACTGACTCAAGCCTTGATCGGGCTCAGCCGCTTTTCCGAAGCCGAGACGATCTTTCTAGAAGTGGTAAAGCAGTGTGAAGAGGAGGGGCCGAAACGGCAGATACATTGGCCGGCAATTGTCAGGACGGCGGTCAAGTTGTACGAAGCTTGGGAAGCCGCCGAGCCGGGCGAGGGCTATGATGCAAAGGCGGCGGAGTGGCGGGCCCAGTTGTCGCCCGAGACGGACAAGGACTCTTCGTGAGCGACGACATCGCGATGCGAGTTTTGATCGATGAGCGCGCGGAGGTCGGGAATTCACAGGAGTGGTAATTGATGAGTGGAGAGAAGCGCAATCCTGAATCAATCCCCAGCGATCCGGAGGGATTTGCACGACCTCCGTCGGCGTCGTCCACCGCCGAGACGCTGAAACACGAGCGCGACTACGACGAAACGATGCCGATCGGCACAGGCACGGGAGGTGCGACGGGGGGCGCGGTCGTTTCCGAAAGACCCGGTACCGTCATCGGTCGATATAAGCTCCTTCAACAAATCGGAGAGGGCGGTTTCGGCACTGTCTTCTTGGCGGAGCAATCCCAGCCCGTCCGCCGTAAGGTGGCCCTCAAGATCATCAAGCTCGGCATGGACACCCGCCAGGTGGTCGCCCGCTTCGAGGCCGAGCGGCAAGCCCTGGCCCTCATGGACCATCCGCACGTGGCGAAAGTGCTGGACGCCGGAGCTACGGACACCGGCCGCCCCTACTTCGTCATGGAATTCGTGGAGGGCGATCCAATCACCGAGTACTGCGACCGCGGCGAACTGTCGCTTCGTGATCGCCTCGATCTTTTCATCCAGGTCTGCGGCGCGGTCCAGCACGCTCATCAGAAAGGAATCATTCACCGCGACATCAAACCCAGCAACGTGCTCGTGGCCGAGCTCGACGGCAAACCGGTTCCGAAGGTGATCGACTTCGGTATCGCCAAGGCCACCGAGCAAAAGCTGACCGAGCGGACCATGTTCACCGAATTCGGGGCCTTCATGGGCACCCCGGCCTACATGAGCCCCGAACAGGCTGAGGGGCAGGGAGTCGACGTCGACACCCGCAGTGACATCTATTCGCTCGGTGTTCTGCTTTACGAGCTTTTGACCGGCAGCACGCCGTTCGACGTTAAGACGCTCCGCTCCGCCGCCATCAGCGAAATCCAGCGCATCATTCGCGAGGAAGAACCCAACCGGCCCAGCACCCGACTGACCACCCTCGGCGATTCACTCTCGGAGGTGGCCAAGCTGCGTAGACTCGACGTCCGCAGAATCAGGTCCGCCCTGCGCGGAGACCTCGATTGGATCGTGATGAAGGCCCTCGATAAGGACCGGCAGCGCCGTTACGACACCGCCACCGACTTCTCTCGCGACCTTGAGCGATACCTGAATCACGAGCCGGTAACGGCCGGTCCACCCTCCGTCGCCTATCGTTTGAAAAAATTCGTACGGCGAAACCGAAGCGGCGTCGCGGTCGGCGCCGTCGCCGCGTTGGCACTCGTTGGGTTCGCGGTCACGATGGCCGTACAAGCCCAGCGGATCGCCGCGGAGCGCGACCGGGCCAATCACGAACGCGAAATGTCTGACCGGGTCGTCGCGTTCCAGGCGAGCATGTTGCAGGGCATTGACCCCCTCAAGCTTGGGGAGAGCATCGCATCGGACCTGCGGAGCCGCATCGACGTCGCCATGTCGGAAAAGGTCGAAGCGGATGAACAGCGCCAAGCCACTATCGCTTCGTTCGATACGATAGCCGGCCAGATCAACCTCACCGACACAGCCCGAACCGTTCTCGATGCCAACATTTTAACGCCGGCCACGCAAGCCATTGAGAAGCAATTCGCCCAACAGCCCCAGGTCGAGGGCCGCCTCCAATATGCGTTGGCCAGGACGTATGCCGTGTTGGGCCTTCCCGACAAGGCTCTGGCCCGCTCCGAGCGCGCGCTGGAACTGCAGCGCGGCGAATTGGGCGATGATCATCGCGACACGTTGCGGACCCTGGTAGCCAAGGCCATGATCCTTTTTGACCTGAATCGCTACGCGGAATGCAGCGCCATTCTTCGCAAAACGATTGCGAGCGCCCAACGCGAGTTCGGCCCCGATGATTCCGACACCCTGCGGGCAAGGCTGTGCCTGGCCATTTCCGACGCTGAGCATTTGCCTAAAGACGATTCGCGCAAGGTGTATGAAGGTCTATTGAAAGATCAGGAACGAGTGCTCGGCCCTGATCACGACGACGTGGCATCAACCCTTCAAAACCTGGGAGTCGTGCTGCTCAATCAACACCATAATGATGAAGCGGCGCCCATTCTGGAGCGGGCCCTGGCGATTTATCATAAACAGGGCGAGCCCGATGACTACGGGGCCCTCTCTACCATGCAGAAGTTGTCGCAAGTCTATCAGTCGCTGGGTCGCATGGATGAAGCTACCAAGCTGCAACTCGATGCCACTCAGCGCCTCGAAAAAGTCCGCGGCGGGCGACACCCGAACACAATCCAAGCGGTGAACAATCTCGCCGATCTCTACAAGGACCAGGGCCGCTACCAGGAAGCCGAACCCTTCGCTCGTAAGGCTGTTGAGCTGAGCCGGGCGGTCAATGGCGACTCGCACCGCACCACGCTCAAGGGCATGACCACTCTGGGAATCATACTGGGGCTGCTCGGCCGCCACGATGAGGCCGGGCCTTTCTTCATCGAGGCCTACGAGCGGTCCAAGGCCGCTTTCGGAGCCGACAACAAAGACACCTTGGACGACCTGAACAACCTGGCCGTCTACTACTGGTTCCTTGGCCAATATCAGAAGGCGTTCGAACTGTTCGCCGAGAACCTCTCGGCCCTTGAGCGCATACATGGCAAGGACCACGTCGAGACCACCGGCGCCTTGGCCAATCTCGCCTTGCTCCATATCAAGCTGGGGCGGCTCGACGAGGCCAAGGCTCTCCTCGACAGGGCCTTGGCGGTTCGCATCAAGGCGTACGGTCCGGATCACCCCAAGACGCTGGAGGTGCGGGCCTTTGTCGCACGGCTCGCCTATGAGGAAAAAGATTGGGAAAGGGCCGAACATCTGTTCGCGGAGCTCGTCGCGGCCCAGAAGAACATCCACGGCCCCGACCATTCCTACACGTTGGAGTCGATGTACAACCGGGCGGTAGCGATGGAGATGTTAGGGCGAAAAGACGAAGCCGAGAAGATGATGGCGGCAGTCTTCGAAGGGCGCCGCCGCGCGGTCGGAGAACATCACTCCGAAACGCTGGACGCCGCTTCCGAGCTGGCCCGCCTGCAACTTGAAGCGGGCCGAGCGGACGAAGCCCGCACGCTCTTTGTCGAGACAATCGCCGCTCGACGGGCGGCGGCGACGCCGTCCGATGCTTCGCCTGCCCAACTCAACGCCTGTGCCGTGGTTCTGCTGAATTGTCCGATCAAGGAGCTCTGCGATCCCAAACAGGCCCTTGCGTTCGCGGAACGTGCCAATGAAGCCACTGGCCACGCCGACGCCGCGTTCTTGAACACCCTGGCCCGGGCGCTGTTCGACAATGGCGAACGAAACTCGGCCATCGAGACCCAGCGGAAGGCGATCGCCCTCCTGTCGCAAGAGTCGCCATTGCGAGCCGACTACGAGGAACGGCTGGCCAAGTACTCCGACGAGGACCCTTCGCAATGATGCGGAGACGTTTCGGGGTTAGCGCTTCGCCTGCGTTTAATGTAGCGGCCCTGCAAAATGGACGAGGGCCGAGCCGCGATCGACGTAGCCCCCGCCGGCTCTTCTTTGCCGAGTGCCCTGTTGGTTTGTCCAACCGTGTCCGGTTGTCTCAGCGCGACCGGCCATACGCGATTTTCCCGCCAGTCATCAGGACCAGGCTGAGAATCATCAAGCCCCAAACAGAAACGGTCGGAATGGCCGGGGCCTCGCAGTCGACGGCGTCGCAGGGCGCGCCCTGCGTCCAGGTGCAAGCCGGACAATTGCAGGCCGCCTCCGTGCGGACGTCGCACACGCCGGCGTTCGCGTCGCAACAGGCTCCGGTCGGGAGCGGGCAGAGCTCCGGGCTGCATGTCGCATCGCGTGTCCACGTCACGTTCGGCCCGGAGCAGGCCACCTGGGGAATGTTGTTGAGGCATTGCCCGGTGTTCGTTACACAACACGCGCCCAGGGGGTCGGGGCAAAGCTGCTCGGTACACAGACTGTCTTGAGTCCATACGACACCCGGACCGGAGCAGTTTTCCAGCAAGTTACCATCGGAACAGGCGCCGCTATCGGTCACACAACAGGCGCCAGTGGCTTCCGTGCAAGACACGCTGTCGCAAGTTGCATTCGGGGTCCAGACATTCTTGGGATCCGCGCAGTCGCCGGCCAGCAAGCCGTCCGAACACGCCCCGCCCATACCCGGGCTTCGGTCGCAACATGCCCCCAGACCCGCGGGGCCGGGGGTAGTATCCAGGGCCAAAATCCACGGGAAAAAGAAGCCGTCCGATTCATCGAATGCCGAATGCAGATCTTCGATCCCGGTTCCGTCGAGGTTGGCCCGCCGAAGGAAGGCGAACTCGTTCCAGTACATTTTTCCTTCAGCCGGATCCAGGTCCAAGCTGGCGGGCGAGTTGTTGAAGCCGCTGGTGAGAACGTCTTCGACGTTGGAGCCGTCCAGATTGGCCCGCTGAATCGAGTATTGGTTGCCCGGCGCCGTCTTGGTCCAGTACACCTTCCCGGCGGTCAAATCCAGGGCCACGCCGGTGAGGCCCCCGCCCACTTGCGTTTGAAAAATGAGTTCACTGGAGGTCCCGTTCAAGTTGGCCCGTCGAAGATTGCCACGATTGGCGAGGTTTTCCGTCCAGTACATTTTCCCGCCGTCAAGGTCCAAGGCAATCAAGATGGGCGAGCCGGCTGTTGACAGGACGTCAACCATTCCAGTCCCATCGATGTTCGACCTGCGGATCCGCTTGGGTGCCATTTCGGTCCAATAGATGTTCCCGGCGAAGGGATCGATGGCCAGGCCGAGTGGCTCATCCGGACCGGAGCTGATGACGGTCTCCACGTTCGAACCGTCGAGGTTGGCTCGAAAAATGACCTCGAGGTCCGTATCCGTCCAATAGATTTTGCCGGCGATGGGGTCCACATCGATCCCGCCGGGGAAATCGAGGCCGGTGGTCACCAGGTCTTCGAGGTTGGCGCCGTCTCGATCCGCCCGTCGGACCATGGGAGGACTGGGATTGGGCTGCGCTCCCTGGGGTTCCGTCCAATACACCTTCTGGGCCGACGCCCCGGCGCCCCAGACGAGACTGGCCACGAATCCCCCCACGAGCATGGAACTTGCACGTACGAACATCGTCTCATCTCCATCGGCAGGAAGTGAAAGGCCACCACCCCAGTGACCACCGGTATGATAACGATTTGCGCCCCGGATTGAAAGGGGGGCCGAAGGTCGAAAACGAGGCTCAGCCGAAAGGCCTTCCACTCGCTGAAATGCCTTCCGCTCGCTAATAGAATATCCCCTGCGATTCCTGCTCGGTCAGTTCCTTCATGTTGATCCGCGCCCCCAGTCGAAACGCCAGCCCGCGCAGGCCCACCAACTGACGGAATATCCAGATGTTCATCGGCTCAGACCGGAAGTACCGCTTCTTCGCGATCTCGGCCACCAACTCGATCCCGCGGCGAATGTACGCCTCATTTCCGAAATCAAACACATCATCGTATTTCATGTAGTAGCAGAACCACGTCGAATATTCCTCCAAAAACCGCACATATTCCTCGTCCAGTGGTTCCGACGGATCGGAACCTACCGATCGGATCAATGCGTTGCGCCAGCGATGGCCGCCGTCGAAGTAACTGCGGCCGATCTCGCAATACAAGTCCCATTCGTAGGGCGTGAACTCCCGGCAGCACCCAAAATCAATTACCCCCAGCCGACCATCTCGCAAGAAAAGATAATTGCCCGGGTTCGAGTCTGCGTACCAGATTCGTCCCGCATGCGCAATGCGAAACGAGGACAGCATGATGAGACGGCCATACTCATCACGCTCGGCCTGCGACGGGCCACTGGCCAGATACTCATTGAGATGAACGCCGTCGAGGTATTCCATCGTCAGCACCCGCTGCGTCGAAAACGCGTCGAACACCCGCGGAACGACAATTCCCTCATCCGGAGCGAATAGCTCGATGGCCCGGCGCAGGAGACCCGCCTCCCGTACGTAATCGGTCTCCTGTCCCAGCATCACGCGGATGTCCTCGATTTGCCGGCGGATCTGGTCCCAATCCTTCCCCAGCCGCATGGGCATCAGGAAGGCCATCATGTTGCGAAAGTCCGATTGGATCGTCCGGGCGATATTGGGGTACTGCACCTTCACCGCCACCCGCTCGCCGGTCTTGAGCCTTGCCCGGTGAACCTGACCCAGCGACGCCGCCGCGAACGCCTCGGTCTCAAACTCCGCGAACAGCTCTTCCGGATCTGCGCCCAGTTCGTTGCGCATATGCTCGCGCAGCAACGAGAAGTGCATCGGCGGAGCGTCAAAGTGCAAACGCGAAAGCGTATCGATGAATTGTTCCGGCAGCACCTTCGGGTACGCAGCCAGCGTCTGACCGACCTTCATCACCGCCCCGCGCAAATAGCTCATGGTGCCCAACAACTTGAGCGCCGCCTTCAGGTGAGTTTCGTTGAGCCGCAGCTCGCGCTCGTCCTTCGCGGCGTAGCTGCTACGGATCCAGTAGGCCAGGTAGGCCAGCGCGATTCGGGCGTTCAGCCCGCCCATGATCCACAGGCGGTGCAACGCCCCCGCCGGCACCGGGCGACCCTGAAGTTGGGCCATCCACTCCCGCGCCGCCTCACGGGGCGTGTCGACGTCATCGATTCCCTCCGGAAGCGCGGCCACCAGATCATGAACGTTCAGAGTCATCGGAGGTCTCCTTGGGCTTGTTACTGGGTTCCAAGACGGTCGCGAACAGGCGTGTTGCCTGGTCCAGCAGGGCCAAGGTGTCTTCCTGGTTCGGCGACTCATCGCCCGACCAGAACGCCAACACCCCCAGATACAGCGACCAATACAGGTGCAGCGTGATCACGCTCGGCTCGCCGGCGTTCGGCGCCTTCCCGACGATCAATTCGCGCACCCCTTGCAGATGTCGAACCCGGATATCTTCACTTCGTGACACGCCGTCACCCTCGCGGAGGGGCGAGAACGCGGTTTCGAGCACCGCTGGGATCATCCGGCGCAGCGGTTTCAGGCGGCGCAGGCCCAAAACCACGTACAAAAAAAGCGATTCTTCCAGCGGCAATTCCGACGGGGCGCGCCTGAATTCCTCACGAGCCTGTTCCAGGGCGTCGGAAATCAGCTCCTGGGCAACGGCTTCTTTTGTTGGGAAATGATTGAAAAGGGTTCCCGTGGCGATTCCTGCGTCAACGGTGATATCGCGGGTGAGTGTTTCTTCGAAACCATTGACCACAAACAACTTACGAGCGGATTCCAGAATCCGCTGGCGAATACCGGCCTTCGTCTCGTTCGTGACCCTCATCTTGTACCGCCATTTAATATGAGCATGCTCATATTATACGGCAGATTTGGCCCCCGTCAAAAATAATATGAGCATGCTCATATTAAATCCGCTTTCTGGCTCTGAAAACGATGGTCGCCTTTTGCGTTCGTTCAAAAACGCGCCAGGTGCTGCGCGAACGCCTGTTAAAATGGGCTAGCTAAACGGAACCAGCGCGCAACAGCTAGACTGATGCCGCACTGGGAGCGAAAAAGCCCGAAAATGACCGAATTTGATGCCTATTTGGAGCCGAAAAGCCGTCGAGCCAGCCTGGTAGGGCTAATCGCCGACGGCGTTTTGGAAATCGGCCACGTCGGAGGCGTCCACGTCGCCGTCGTCGTCAAAATCGTACGCGTCGCAATTGGGCAGTGCGTACCCAGCGCCCGGACCCAACAGGCATTCGGTCAGGTGCGGAAGATCGGCGATGTTCACCTCGCCGTCTCCGTTAATGTCGCCGTTGTTTGGGTGGAAACATCCCTCGGCACATATCGAACCATTTCCTTGATACCGTCCGCCTGTAACTGTACAGGCCGGGAAGCTGGCGTCGGGAATGCACACGCCGCCGCCGGCCTGGAAGCAGCAGGCGCCGTGCGTCGGGCAGCCGTCCTCGTCCACCGGGTCTTCGGCGGGAGTGCCGGGGCATAGGTCGAAGCACGCAATGACCCCGTCGCCGTCGTCGTCGCTGTCGTCTTCGACGACTCCACAGCCGCAGTGGCCAGGGGTGATTTTCGCGGGGTCATTCGGACATTCGTCGCCGCAATTCAGGGTGCCGTCGCCGTCGCTGTCCACATCGGGTACGTGGCATCCGCAAACACCCGGACTGGTCTTGTTCGGATCGTTCGGACAACCGTCCTGACAATTGAGAACCGTGTCGCCGTCGGTGTCGGCGTCGGGAACGTTGCAACCACACACGCCGGGCGACGTCTTGTTCGGGTCGGTGGGGCAGCCGTCCTGACAGTTGATCGTTCCGTCGCCGTCGGAATCGGCATCCGATACGTTACAGCCGCAGAGGCCCGGTTCCGTCTTGTTGGGATCTTCGGGACAATCATCCAAGCAATCGGCGGTGTCATCTCCGTCGGTGTCCGTATCCGGCCGGCCACAGCCGCACTCGCCGGGTTCGGTCTTGTTGCCATCCATTGGACATCCGTCATCGCAACCGAACGTTTCGTCGGTGTCGGGGTCGCCGTCGCAAGTGAGGTTTAAGCCGAGCAAGTCGCCGCCGATGGCGTCGCAATCTTCGGAAGCCACTTCATCAAAACAAACGCCTGATGTGAAACAGCACGCGCCCATTGGCCGGCAGCCGTTCGGAAGGATCACGACGCCGGGCGGCGTGTTATTGCAGAGGTCGTTGCAGTCGTATACGCCGTCGCCGTCGGTATCTGGGCCGTCGATGGCGGGACCGTCGGTGCAGACCAGCGTGCCGGAAGAACAATCGTAAACGCCTGTCACGCAATCGTCGGCATCAACGGTGCTGTCGCAGGGATCGCCGATCAGGGTGTCATCGCCGATGCATGTGTCGCACGGGTCGATCACCCGATCGCCGTCTGAATCGGATTGACACTCGTCGGGGACGCCGTTGTTGTCGCAGTCCCCGCTGCCGTCGTTGACGTCGCAGTTGTCGGGGATGAGGTTGGAATTGCAGTCGGGTTCGTCGTCGCAACCGTCCGGCGTCTTGTCGCTGTCGCAGTCGAGACCGTCATCAAAACCCGGACAGATATCGCATCCGTCGGGCACATTGTCGTTATCGTCGTCGTCGTTGTCGTCGAAGCCGGGGCAGGCGTCACAGCCATCGGGCGCGCCGTCGCCATCATCATCCTGGCGGTCGTCGGAACCGGGGCACAGGTCGCACCCGTTGGGCGTGCCATCGAGGTCGGCGTCCACCAGATCATTGAAACCGGGACAGATATCGCAGGCGTCGATCACGAAGTCGTTGTCGGAGTCCGTCGAGCAATCGAGGCCTTCCGTCCATCGTTGGCCAGGCAGATCGCAGTCGTCTTCAAAACTCGTGAAACAACCTCCGCTGCAACATGCGCCGAGTTGCGGACAGGGGTTGGGATCGCAGGTGCCACCCTCGGTCCAAGGTCCAAAACAATCGGCCTCTTCCACCACCTCGCATCCGCCTTCACCTGCGCAGCACTCACCGGTGGGTGTTGCGCCCAGGGTCAGGACGTTGTAAAGGAACTGCGTGTCGGCCGCGCCCTGCGGCTTGTCGACGTTTTCCACCAACTCACTCACATAGACGGCGTGATACGCCTCGGCTTCAAAATAGGTGATGACGCCGCGGTTGTCGGAGGTTTTCGCAAGCAGGGTGGTCATTCCGAAATCGCCGATTCCCCAGCTACCGTCATTGTTGGGGACCTGAGCGCGGTTGAAGCCCATGCTCACGTAAGGATCCGGCACATTGACGAATAAGGGATGGCCGGCGTTCAAAAGGTCAAAGGTCTGGCTCGCAGTGACGGATGCGATGTTGTAGTGAGTCTCCGGGAGGCCGAACAACGGCGCCAGTTCGCGGTTGTCGTATTCGTCGAACTTGAAAACGCGGAATGTGCCGAACAGGTCGTGCCCCTCGGTGACGTATTGCTTGATCGCTTCGATCTGCTCCGGCGTGTATTCCTCCTCCGAACCCGCGGGATTGCTCAGCCAGATCACGTCCGCGCCGGTGCCCACCAGGTCGTCGTAGGTGAAATCGTCGTCATCCTGCAAGGTGCGATCGATTTCGACTTCGATATCGCCGTACTGCTGCCAGTTGTTGTGCAGCTCGTCGGCTACGGCCAAATCATCGGGGCCGGGATAGCCCCGCACGAGGGCGACGCGAACCGCCGAGGCGGGCGTGGCCAAAAAACTCAAGAACAGGATGAGCGCGGTCAAAGAACGTGATGCCGATTCGCCGCGCGTACCCAGACCGTTTCCCTTTCTAAGCGCCATGTGAATTCTCGTTATTGAATGAGCCGCGAAGACCGGCCGTCGAGCCCCCCGGCCATGAGTTCCTCTATCCCCTTGACCTTCCACGCAACCGCTTCGCCCCGTGCGGTGCTGGTGCTCGAAGAATATTGGAAGATACGCGGAAAGCCCCCAGAATGCAATAGAATCGAATGCCGCACTGAGATTGGCTCGGAAAACTGGCCGCAACCCGTTATCGGGCCAATGCAACGATAGTCCGATATTATCAGCATGGCTTTTGCAGTGGATCGAATCAGAGAATCTGCTTTGATACAGGAACGCTGAATGGGGCCTTAGGATACCAAACTGTTGGGGCGGTCGAAGGCTCCGAATTCAAAATGACGACGCCGGAATTGCAACATGAACAGTGCGGTCAATGTGGCTACGACTTGTACGGGCTTCCCTTGGATCGCTGCTGCCCGGAGTGTGGTGCCAAGCGTGCATCGAAAACTGCGAATGAACCCGCGCGGCGTGTACTGCCGTCCGGCCGGTGGCGCTTGTTCCGATTCGGCGAGAGGTGCCTGCATAATTGGGCGCTGTCGCTGATTGTGTGGGTTTCTTTTTCCAACGGCGATTTGGGTGGCTGGGGCGTTTTGAGAGCCTATTTGCCCTTTTCTCAGGGACTCTGTTTGCAATAGGGGCCTGGCTGCTGGCGTCTGATACCGGCGCCGTTTTCGGCGGCGAGCGGTCTCGGGCGCGTTGGGTGGTGAGACTTTCGGCAATCGCCGTGCTGATCGTCTTGTCGGCGCAAACCATTCCGATGGTTCAGGGGGTCATCGGGGAGGAGATATTGACCATCGGATACCGATCCGCACTGGCATTTGCGCTGGGCGGCTTGTATTCCATTCTCGGCGATCCACGTCTCATTCGCATCCACGGCGAGCGGCGAGTTTCCAAGATGAGGGGCCTGTTGAAGTGGACGATCGGGTTTTTAGTTATGTACGCCGTCCATGCCGCTATTGGGGTCCTTGGATTACATCGCAATCACCCCCTGACTTTGGTGTGGTGGGATTTGTTCGATGTAGTGCATGCTGTACCGGCAGCTATTCTGACCTTTCTGGGCAGTTCGTCATTAAATTCCCTTCGATCGGATTGGGTTGAAGTGGTGCCCAACGCCGCGGTAGGCAATACGGCATGAAGTGCCGATGCCTCAGGGGACCTCAGCGTCAAGGAGCGAATTCGCTTCGTTTTTGAGCTCGGACAACTCCACCGCGGATTCGAACCAGAGGACGCCTTCGTCATAGCTGGCCGCGAAGGGGCGGTCGGACAGTTCCTCGGGCCACGTGAGTGTCGCCTGTTCCAAGTGGGCATGGGCCGCGGCGGAATTGCCCTTTCTGGCTTCGGCGATCCCAAGGATCAAGTGATTTACGGCGGGATTGTCGCGAAGATCGATCGCATGCCTCGCGTGGAGAATGGCCGCGTCCCATTCGCCCACCCGCAGATGTGCGAGGGCGCGGAGGCGCTTGGCTCGCGGGTTTTCTTCGACGGCGAGATGATCGGCGAGCTTGGCGTAGTTCAGGGCCTCGGCGGCATCCACGTAACCTTCCAGTGCCAGCCGGGCGCGGATTCGCAGAAGCCAACTGGGGATATCATCACGCTTGGCCTTGATGGCCAGCATGATGTGCTCGATCGCTTCGGGTCGGCCGAGATAGAGTTCGAGGGCGGCTAGCGTCCGCCAGACGTTGGCCTGGTCCACGGCTCGCGGCGTCTCCGACGACTCGGCCAGTTTGGAGCCATGGCGCAGTTTTTCTTCGGCGCTCTTGAGATCGCCGGTGATGGCGTAGTAGGCGCCGAGGTTCGCCCATGCGGCGTAGAAGTCAGGTTGGAGCTCGATGACCTTTTTCGTGGCGGAGATGGCCTCGTCATATCGCTTGAGGTTTTTCAAGACGATGCTGTGATAGCTGAGGACGTTCAGATTGTTGGGATCGAGGGCCAGAATGCGCCGGCAGAGGCGGTCCAAGTCCTCGAGCTGGGCGGTGGTTGTGCGGTCGCGCTCCTTCTTGAGCTGTTCCGTCTTCATCCAGGCGAGGCCGACCATGGTCTTTACGTTCGCCGGGTCGAGTTCCAATGCCTGTAAAAACGCCTGTTCCGATTTTTCCCATTTGAGGTTGGAGGCGTAGTACATGCCGCTTTCATAATGCGAATCAATCTTGGCCAGGCGCTGCTGGGCGCGGGCGTGAACGAGAAACGCGGTCGAGGCCGACAGTAGGACAACGGCGCTGACGGCGGTGACCAGCGCCCGGTGGCGTTTGCAAAACTTGATCGCCCGGCTGGCGATGCTCGGCCGCTTGGCGGCGATGGGCAGATCATTTAAGAAGCGGCGGAGATCGTCGGCGACGGACTTGGCCGTCGCATAGCGGGCCACCGCGTCCTTTTCCATCATCTTGATGCATATGGTTTCGAGCTCGGATGGGATCGCGGGGACGATCTTGCGTGGCTGGACGGGGTCGCGATTGAGGATGGCGTTGAGCAGTTCCTTCTGGCTGGTGCCCGGATAAGCGGGCGTATAACACAGCAACTCGTATAAGGTCACACCGAGTGAATAAATGTCCGTGCGATGATCGAGCTCAGCACTTTTTCCCTGGGCCTGTTCCGGACTGGCGTAACGAAGGGTGCCCAGGAACGAGCCGGCCTGGGTCATGGAGTGTTCCTCAGTGGTTTTGGCCAGCCCGAAATCGGCGATCATGATCCGCCCGTCGTTGGAAAGGATCAGATTCGCGGGTTTGATATCCCGGTGGATGACGCCCTCCTGATGAGCGTAGTGAAGGGCATCGGCCACGTCCGCAAACCATCGGGCTACCTGACGATGGTACGATCGCCCCACCGTCACCGTGGAAACGATGCTGCTGCCGGCGCCGACCTCTGATTTGTCTGGGCCCTGTTGGAGGGTGGCGACGGACACGTCCACGACGCTTCGGAGCCGGTCGGACATACGAGTGTGAGCGGGAGCGGCGGCGCGCTGATCCGCACCGCGGCGGATGATGTCGGTCAGGGGCTCCCCCTCGATCAACTCCATGGCGTAGTAGTAGGCCTGGGGCGACTCGCCGAAATCGTAAACGGGGATGATGTTGGTGTGGTGCAGGCGAGCGGCGGAGGTCGCCTCGCGGCGGAAGCGGGCGATGACCGTTGGATTGGAGGCGACCAAGGCCGCGGGCAGTACCTTCAGGGCCACGGAGCGTTTCAGGTTCACCTGGACGGCGCGGTACACCACGCCCATGCCTCCCTGGCCGAGAATGCCGAGGATCTGGTAGCCGTCGATGTTGGGGTACATCTGAGCCGCGGCCTGATCGAATTTGGTCTTAGCGTCGGCTGGCGACATGGCCTGCGTGGCGTCAATCCGCGAGGCGGTGGGCGCGGTGGAGGGGGCGATGACGGTTACGTCATCCGAGCCGGCGGTGGGCGACCCGGCCGTGATGACATCCGTGGCGGGCGCGTGGGCTATGGTGACGTCCGCGTCGTTTGGAGGCGAGCCGGAGGTAGATTGCAACGCTAGCTGACAGCTTCCGCAGGAATCGACGTGTTCCCTAACACGATCGTTGACGGCCCCGCTCAATAATCCGCGGCTGAATCGCTCAAGCTCCATTGGCGTGGGGCAAAGGGGCATGCACGGTTCCCAGTTCCATGTGGTGAACGCCGAATAATACAGGGAGGCGGGGAATGGTCAAATCGGATTGTACGCGGGACTGAGCGTCGCTTCCGTATCGCGCCGAGTTAGCGTTCATGCCATGAATGCGATGGATCCAGGCGCAGGCAACGGCATCCTGCAAGACGAAAAATGAGCCGGCCGAGTACCCTAACATTTTTCTAACATTTCACTTGTCAGGCGGTCGATCGTGGTGTAGAGTTAGAGACCGAGGTAGACGTGGTGCAATGACCGAACCCGGCGCGGGGTTCCGCGTCGATGCCTTCGTCTGGTTGCCTCGGGCGGCTTGATCGGCGCGGTTTACCGGCCTTATGTCCCTATTGGTCACGGGCAGCATCGGTATCGATTCGGTGGTTTCGCCTCATGGCCGGGCGGACGCGGTCCTGGGCGGTTCGGCCGTCTACTTCGCATTCGCCGCGACCTATTACGCGCCGGTCCGCCTCGTCGCCGTCGTCGGCGATGATTTTCCGGAAGATTTCAGGCGGGTGCTCGCCTCCCGTGACATTGACCTGGGCGGGCTTGAAACGCGAAAAGGGAGTCAATCGTTTCGTTGGACGGGCCGCTACGAAGGAGACATGAGCGAGGCCGAAACCGTCGAGGTCGACCTCAACGTCTTGGGCGAAGCGCCTCCGCGGGTTCCCGATGCGTTTGTCGATAGCCGCACCGTTTTTCTTGCCAATACGCATCCGACACTTCAGCGAGAATTGCTGACCCGCGTTCGCTCACCCGAGCTGGTTGTGTGCGACACGATGAACCTGTGGATCGTGTCCGAACGCGATTCGCTCCTCGAAACATTGAGCCGTGTGACCGGGGTGATCATCAACGACGGCGAAGCCGGGCTCCTGACCAACTGCGTCAACATGTTCGCCGCGGGCGAGCGCATTCTTGAGTTCGGCCCTCGCTTCGCGATCATCAAAAAGGGTGAGCACGGCTCCCTGCTGGTCACCAAAGACGGGGCCGTCGCCGCTCTGCCCGGTTATCCGGCCAGGGTCGTGGTTGATCCTACCGGCGCCGGCGACAGCTTCGCGGGCGGCATCATGGGTTACCTGGCCTCGATCAATCGGTTCGATACGAACGCAATCCGCCAGGCGATGGTCCGGGGCACGGTGGCGGCCTCGTTCACGATCGAGGACTTCTCACTGAATCGCTTGAAGACCCTGACCCGTGCCGAGTTGGATGCCCGGGTGGCGGAGTACGTGAGGATGTTGCGGCTTGAATGAGACTGTTTGTGGCCATCCTGTTTGGCGAGCCGGTGCTGGACGAGCTTGCCCGCGTGCAATCGCACCTGAAGACGTCGTGCGAGGGAGTGCGCTGGACGCCGCGCGAGCAGCTTCATCTAACTGTGAAGTTCCTGGGCGAGGTGCCGGATGGCGAAGTTCGCGGGGTGTGTGATGCCGTCAGTCGCGCCGCCGGGGCCAGCGCGGCGTTTCGCGTGACGCTGGACGGTTGCGGTTGTTTTCCGCCACGTGGCCCGGCGCGGATCGTCTGGGTGGGTCTGAATGAGCCGAGCGGAGCGATGCTGGGGGCCGCGAAAGCCGTGGCCAGTGAAACCGAGCAGGCGGGTATCCCGACGGAGTCGCGTCCTTGGTCCGCCCATGTGACAATCGGCCGCTTGCGCGAGGATCGGTCCGGTGGGCGTATTCGCGAGGCCTTGGGGTCGTGTACGGTCAAGAGAATCGAGCAACCCGTGGCGTCTTTGGCATTAATGTCGTCCGTGTTGTCGCCCAAAGGCTCTACATACTCGGTCGTTCACTCCGCGCCGCTTGGCGGTTGACGACCGACCAATAGGAGGATTCTAATGAAAGTCGTTATGGATGAAACACAGTCCGCCAATCGCGAGGAAGCCCTGGACCGCGCCCTGAAGCAGATCGAAAAAGCCTATGGCAAAGGGGCCATTATGCAGCTCGATCAGATGGAGGCGGAGGTCGAGGGCATTTCGACCGGCGCTCTTTCGCTCGACCTCGCCCTGGGCGGCCGAGGTTTGCCCCGTGGGCGCATCATTGAAATGTTCGGACCGGAGTCCTCGGGCAAAACGACACTCGCTCTTCACGTCGCCGCCGAGGCCCAGAAGCGCGGCGGGGTTGCCGCGATTGTCGACGCGGAACACGCTTTGAACCCGGTGTGGGCGAAAAAGTGCGGCGTCAACCTTGAAAAGCTACTGGTTAGTCAACCCGAGTCTGGCGAACAAGCCCTCGAGATCACCGAAATGCTCGTCCGCAGTGCCGCCGTCGATGTCATCATCATCGACTCCGTCGCGGCCCTTATTCCACGGTCGGAGATCGAAGGCGAAATGGGCGATCCGCAAATGGGCGTTCAGGCCCGCCTGATGAGCCAGGCCATGCGCAAGCTCACCAGCGCTATCGGGAAGACCAAGACCGTTGTTGCGTTCATCAACCAGATTCGGATGAAGATCGGGGTCATGTTCGGCAATCCGGAGACAACACCCGGCGGCAAGGCCCTGAAATTCTATTCGTCGGTTCGGCTCGACATCCGCCGAATCTCGTCCATCAAGGAAGGCGAAACGGTCACCGGCAGCCGCGTGCGGGTCAAGGTGGTCAAGAACAAGGTGGCCGCTCCTTTCCGCGAGGCCGAGTTCGACATTATGTTTGACGGCGGCATCTCCGCCGAGGGTGATCTGCTCGATCTGGCAATCGAGGAAGGGATCATCGCCAAGAGCGGGGCATGGTTCAGCTACAAGGACATTCGTCTTGGCCAGGGTCGCGAAAACGTCAAGGAATTCTTGAGCGACAACGCCGACCTGCAACGGGAGATTCGCGACGCGGTCGTTGCGAAGCGAATGCCCGCTCCCGCACCGAGCGCCGCAACCGCGACGAATGCGGACGAAGATGATGAAGACGACCTGACGGGAAGCGCCCGAGCCGGCTCCAAGGCCTTGCCCAAGCGCAAGCGCGCCTAGCTGTGGTGGCTTTGAACCCTAAATGGCATCAGCCGACGACGAAAGCGAGAACATGAAAGTTCACGAATATCAGGCGAGGATATTTCTGGAGGAAGCCGGTGTGCCGGTTCCACCGTCCCAGGTTGTCGATACCGCCGAGGGGGCTGTGGAGGCCTACCGCAAGATCGGCGGGCGGGTCGTGGTTAAGGCTCAGGTCTTTGCGGGTGGACGTGGCAAGGCCGGGTTCGTCAAGCTGTGCGAATCTGCCGACACGGTTCGCGACGCGGCCAGATTCATGCTGAGCAATCGGATGATCTCCCCCCAGACTGGGGCCGAGGGCATCGCGGTCAAGAAGCTTCTGATCGCCTCTGCGGTGGACATCGACAAGGAATACTACGTCGCCGTCGTGGTCGATCGGGCCAAGAAATGCCCCGTGGTCATGGTTTCGCGGGAGGGCGGCGTCGAGATCGAGGTCGTGGCCAAGGAAAACCCCGACGCCATCGCCAAACAGTGGCTGCACCCGCACTTGGGCATGTTGGACTTCCAGTGCCAACAGCTTGTCGCCGCTTTAGGGCTGACCGACAAGGAGCAGGTCAAGGCCGCGACAAAGGTCATTCGCGGTCTTGTCGGGGTGTTCTACAAGTACGATTGCTCGCTGGCCGAAATCAACCCGCTGGTGCGAACGAAAGACGGCCGCATCCTGGCCATCGACGCCAAGATGAACTTCGACGACAACGCCACCTTCCGTCACAAACGCCTCGAGGAAATGTTCGACCCCAGCGAAGAAAACCCCATGGAGCTGCGGGCCAAGTCGCACAACCTCTCCTACATCGCCTTGGACGGCAACATCGGCTGCCTGGTCAACGGCGCCGGTCTGGCCATGGCCACCATGGACATTATCAAACTGCACGGCGGCGAGCCGGCGAACTTCCTCGACGTCGGCGGCTCGGTCACCGCCGACGGCGCCGTCGAGGCGTTTCGGATCATCTTGTCGGACTCGAAGGTGAAGGGCATTCTCGTCAACATCTTCGGCGGCATCGCCAAATGCGACACCATCGCCGAAGCTTTGATCGCCGCGGCCAAGGAAGTGGGCTTCAAGGTCCCGGTTGTCGTCCGATTGGAAGGCACCAACGTAGACCGCGCCCGGCAGTTATTGAAAGACGCGGCCATCCCCGCCCTGATGACCGCCACGGACCTCACCGACGCGGCGAAGAAGGTTTGCGCGAAGGTAGCGTAGGTGGTTCCGGGTGCCTGCGGATATCGTTTGCATTCGATCAGAGCCGCGACCGGGAGGGAGCAGGCTTTTGGGTCTCTTGAATCGTAAGGATGCTTACTTACCCGCGCGACGCGGCTCACGCCCGTTGACTTAATCCGAATTCCTTCTACCATTCGGTATTAGGTTTCTCATCTTCCAAATGCTCGCCTCGGCGAGGGGGGTTAGGTCGATGGTTGCACAAATTCTACGTTCGTGCGCCTTTACCGTGCTGGCCATACTGTATGCTTCGATCGCTACTGGCGCGACGGTGGCTTTGAAAGCGGTCAAAGTTAACGACGAGGCGATCGTGCCGTCGAGCTCAATCACGGTTCAGCCAGGCGATTCGATCGAGGCCAACGTGTTCATTTCCGGGTGGAACGACGACTTGCTGGGAGCGGGCCTCGAAACCTATCAAGTTACGTTCGATGCCTTCAGCTTCTTCGAGGGGCAGGGGCAAGGCGCGTTAATCCCCCTTGGATGGGATGCGATGCCATTGGCGACATGTCCTGTCGATTCACTCTGTCCCATCGGGATGCCCATCTGCAGAGGCAGAGGTATTCGTGGCGTCCGTGTTCCTTTTTGCACCTGCGACGGTGATGCTGATTGTCCTTCGTTTTTTCCCACGTGCGTCTTCGGCCTTTGCGCTGGGCCGAATCACAATGCGGAAGCGGCTATTTTCGTGGACACTGAGCGAAAGGACTTCGCTCATTTCAGTTTTGAGGAGATCGCAGCAGCAAGAGGGATTTTTGTGGAGGGAGACCCCGCGTTAGGTAGCACGTCCGCGCTGTCTGGAATTGGACCATTGGATGTGGGCCAGGCGCTATACGGCGGTACAGTTGTCCTGGGGGCTTCACTAGATGCCTGCGGTTTGTTCATCGTGGATTTTCAAACTCAAGATATCGGAATAGGCTTGTGCTTTGTCGGGCTGAAACGGACGGATACGGATGGGGAGTGGTTCAGGTTTGCCGAACTGACCCCACTGCAAGTACTGGTGGAGTCGGAAGTTGTTTGCGGCTCGGCAACAGCTTCGGCGGTGGGCGCCGATCCACCCGTTGGAACTGGAATGTCCCGAGCCAGCGAAAACGCGATTGAAGTTCAATTCGACGCGGAGCCGACCGCCCCCGGCCCTGGAGAGTTGGTGATTTACAAACTACACGCCCACAACTGCAACGGCCCGGGTCCGAGCGACGACATGAGCGGTCAATTCGATTTGACATTGGGTACCGACGAACATGGTCATTCGCGAATCTTGCGAATTCTAGATGCGTCCGGCTTGTTCGAGCACGGCAAATGGTATCGCATCATGAACAATGGCACATGGCCAGGCGTGATGCCGTTTGAAGTTGACTATCGCGTGGTCGTCGGGGACGCGAACAACAACGGCATGGTCCAATTTTCAGACTTGGCGGTGATCAACCAAGCCATCCCCACGTTTCACACCGGGCCGACCGATCGAAACGACATCAACGGAGACGGGTTCGTGAACTTTGCTGACTTGGCGCTGGCCAATGCGTACATTCCAACCGTCAATTCAGCCCATCCGTGCAAATAACCTGAGCCGCAGGCTTCAGCCTGCGCGATGTAGCATTTCTTTGAGACAGTAAGAATCGCGCGGGCTGAAGCCGCGCGGCTCGGACTCGCCTGTTCGGAGGCTACAGTTCCGACTCCGGGCGGCCTTCGAGGCGCGGGGGGCCGAAGAGGTCGGCCATGTTGGGTTCTTCAAGGACGAAAGCCGCGTTGATCGCCTTGGCTTCGGTGAGGAAATACAGCACGCGCACGATCGATGCGTAGTCGAGTCCAACGCCGATGATTTGGCCGGTCGGGTCGATGTCCGGATCGCCGCCGAGCAAAGCGATCAACTCCGGTAACTCGAACGGACCGGGGATCGGCGGCGAGCTCGATCCGCTGGAGACGACCACCCGCAAGATGGTCAGTTCCTCATCGTTACCCTTGGCGCTGATCGTGACGCTGCCGTCCGGAGCGCGATACAGGATCGGCGGGGTGCATCGAAGACCGCCCCCGAACAACGCGATCCGCCGCGTGCCGCTTCGTTTCACGTAGATCAACCCCGCGCGGCGCGTGGGGACGCGATCCAGAAGGAAGTTGTCGCTGCCGACCACCTTCGATTCGATGTACGGATCGCGCCGCCGGATCAACCCTTCATAGGCGGTCACGCGGATTCGCGGATCCTCATCTTCCAATAGCCGCCGGAGACACATTCCAGCGGGGGCCATTCCGGTGGCCTCGGAAAGCGCCCGAATCGCCTTCAGGCGAAATTCGCCATCCGGCTTCTGCGCATGGACCACCATCGCGTCTCCGGCAAGGTGGTCCCCCAACCGCAGGCCCGCCACCGCCGCGTGAAAGCTCACATGCTCCTTGGGATGCGTGTAGAGATCATTCAGGACGGGCAGAGCGGACCGACCGAGTCCCTCAAAACAGAGCGCGATTTGGCCATGCGGGGCGGTGGGATTCACCAATTCGTCCGCCAGCTCCCGGGCTCGCGCGGCGTTGAATCGCGGATCGCGTGAGATGTACAGACTACGGATCAGCGATAGGAAATGACTGGTGTCGTCCGCATATTCCTCGGGGATTTCCAATTGGACAAACGACGGCGAAACCGCGTCGGCCACCGGTTTCGAGCCGGGCACGAAACTGTTGATCCGGTCCTGAATCTGCCGGGCCCAATGATGGGAGGGCTCCAGCAACACCAGCCGTAGCCGCCGGCTCTCTGTAACCATCCCGCCGCCGATGACCGTTCCTTCGAGCGGGTTGGATTTGGTGGCCGACTCGTCATCGGCGAAGGGGTTCATGAAGACCGGTCCGTGGGCCTTGGCCAGCAGCCGCCCGGAAAGACTCGTGCCCGGCGATACAGTCCGGTACATTTCGAGGTCCGTCGTATAGAGTCTCCCGCCGCGCAGGGATTTGGTCTGGGTGCCCGGCAAGGCCATGACGCCGACGTCGAACCGGGAGCCTTTGGCGGCGCCAGGCTCGATTTCCCCCTGGACGAGCACCACGGCGGTGTCCGGATCCTCGAGCATTTGTTCCGGGGTTACCCCGCGGCTGCCGACCAATTCGCTCGAAAAGCGGTGGTGCTTGTAAAGGTTCTGGATGAGCAGATCGCGGATCGGCCGGGGGCAATCCACCGAGCCGTTCTTTCCCAACCCGACCACCAGCCCGTGCCCCCGTACACGCATGGGGCCCAAACCCTGGAAATAGGTTATGGACCCGATCGTGTCGCGATACGAGGCTGATTGGGCGTAGGGGCTGGCGATGGGCTTCACGCCCAAATCGAGCTTGGCCTTTTTTTCAGGCTTCGCCGTGCAGCCGCACAGGGCGCAGCCGCCGGCCAGACCGGCAATCGCGTACAATTCTCGACGATTCACCCGCCGCATAAGCACCGTGCTCGCACGAATCCGGTAGAGTGTCAAGGAGGTAGCGTCCTCCCAGAGTATAGCCGAAAAGCGAGGCCGGAGACCGGCGCATGTCGGAATGCAGCCAAAGGCGGTCCCGCGCTCCTGCGTCGGTTCGTATTCCGGCGGTGTACGAACTTGTCACTCGCATTGATGAAATCAAGGCATTTCCGCCGGCGGACGTTACAATGCCGGGCGCTTCCAATCGAGCGACAAACGGATCATGTGCGGCGGCAACTTGTGCGGCCGATCGCCGGATCGATCATTACACGACGAAAAGGAGAACCCATGCAACGTTTCACCAAGTGGTCGCGTCTGTTCATCGGTGTCACGATTGTGACACTAGCCGGCTCCGGCCTGGCGCGAACCAGGGCCGCCGAACAGGCCCCACTCATCCCCCGCGACGTCCTCTTCGGCAACCCCGACAAAGCCAACGTCCAGCTCAGCCCGGACGGCAAGCACCTCAGCTACATCGCCCCGGTCAACGGCGTGCTGAACGTCTGGGTGCGTCCGGTGGACAAGCCCGACGCGGCCAAGGCGGTGACCAAGGACACCCATCGCGGCATCCGCAACTATTTCTGGGCCTTCACCAACAACCACGTTCTGTACGTACAAGACAAGGACGGCGATGAGAACTGGCACGTATACTGCGTTGACTTGCGCGACGACAAGATCACGGACCTCACGCCGATTCCCGGTGTCCAGGCCCGTGTCGAGGAAGTCAGCCATAAGATTCCCGGCGAAATCCTGATCGGCATCAACGATCGAGACCCTAAACTACACGATATCCATCGGGTCAATCTCTCGACCGCCGAGCGGAAGCTGGTCATCGAGAACACCGAGAACTTCGTGGGCTACGTCACCGACGATGACTTCAAGGTGCGGTTCGCAGTGAAGATGACCCCCGACGGCGGCAGCGAGGTCTTTCAGCGCACCGACGACGGCAAGTGGGAGTCCTACACCAAGGTCACCATGGAAGACAACATGACCACCAACCCCGTCGGGTTGGACAAGGCCGGCGACAACCTCTACATGGTCGACAGCCGGGGGCGCAACACGGCGGCCCTTACCCTGGTCAACATCAAGAGCAAAGAATCAAAGGTGCTGGCCGAGGACCCCAGGGCCGACGTCTCCGGCACCATGGTCCATCCCACGGAAAAGAACGTGCAGGCCGTTCAGTCCAACTTCGAGCGGGTGAAGTGGCAGATTCTCGACAAGTCGATCGAGGGGGATATTGAAGCTCTGCGGAAGGTGGCGGACGGCGACTTCAACATTACCAGCCGTACGCTGGACGACTCCAAGTGGATCGTGGCCTACGTGATGGACAACGGCCCGGTGCGCTATTACAGCTACGACCGCAAGGACAAGAAGGCGAACTTCCTGTTCACCAACAAGGCCGATCTCGAAAAGGCCCCCTTGTCCAACATGCGTCCCGTCACTCTTAAGTCCCGCGACGGGCTGAACCTGGTGTGCTATTACACCTTGCCGCCCTGGACCGATTCCGACAAAGACGGGAAGCCCAGCGAAGCGCTGCCCATGGTCCTTCTCGTTCACGGCGGACCGTGGGCTCGCGATAGCTGGGGGCTGAACTCCATGCACCAGTGGCTGGCCAATCGCGGCTACGCGGTCATGAGCGTCAACTACCGCGGCTCCACCGGCTTCGGCAAGGAGTTCATCAACAAGAGCAACATGGAATGGGCGGGCAAGATGCACGACGACCTCATCGACGCCGTCGACTGGGCCGTCAAGCAGAAGATCGCCGACGAGAAGAAGGTCGGCATCATGGGCGGCAGCTACGGCGGCTACGCCACGCTGGTCGGCCTGACCTTCACACCCGACAAGTTTGCCTGCGGCGTCGACATCGTCGGCCCGTCGAACATCATCACCCTGCTCAACACCATCCCGCCCTATTGGGCGCCGATGATCGAGACCTTCACCAAGCGGGTCGGCGACCATCGCACCGAGGATGGCCGCAAGCTTCTTACTGAGCGCTCGCCGCTCAACCGTGTCGATCAGATCAAGAAGCCGTTGCTCATCGGGCAGGGCGCCAATGACCCGCGGGTGAAGCAGTCGGAGTCGGATCAGATCGTCGATGCTATGAAAAAGAAGAACATCCCCGTGACGTACGTCCTCTTTTCCGATGAGGGTCACGGCTTCGCCCGGCCGGAGAACCGGATGGCCTTCAACGCGGTGGCTGAGTTGTTCCTGTCCAAGCATCTGGGTGGCCGATCGGAATCCATGAGCGAGGACGTGAGCGGCTCGACGATCGCCGTGCCCACGGGTGCGGAGTTCGTCCCCGGTCTGCCCAAGTCGATCAAGACGGGTACGGACAAGACCAAAGAGCCGACGTAGTTTCGTCGCGTCGAGCTTGATGACTCAATCACAGGAGGCACGGGTTCCGTTTGGGATCCGTGCCTCCTTCTTTTTGTGGGCCGATCGTCGAAATGATCGCGCGTCAAATCAGTTGAACAGGAGGCAACGGAGAGAAGGGAGAAAAGGACTCTGTTCCCTCTGTTTCCTCCTGTTCAAATTCCGGCGGGCGGAGGCCATTCCTACTTCGTTCTTTGCTTTCCCTCCCTCCGTAGCTACGTGCCTTGGTGCCTCTTTGACTTCTCTTTCCGTGGCTTCGTCGCTCATTTCAGCCCGTCAATCCACCCCTGCACGTTCTTGACCTCGTGAGGCATCCCAATCTTGGCGAACAGCCCGCGCGACATCGTCCACAACTCCCGCGCACTCTTCACGTCCCCGCGCTGCTCCTGGATCGATCCGAGGTTGGCGTACTGGATGGCCATCCCTTCGAGCCGGCCGAGCTTCTCGTTGATCGTCAGGGACTTCTTGTGCATGGCCTCGGCTTGGTTCAGATCGCCGCGCCTATGGTAGATCAAGCCGAGATTACCGTAGCCCTTTGCAATTCCTTCGATCCGGCCCAGGTTTTCGTCGATCGTCAGGGCCTTCTTGAACATGGCCTCCGACTGTTCCAAGTCCTCGCGCGTCTCGTAGATCAAACCCAGGTTGCCGTAGTTCTTAGCCATGCCTTCAATCCGGCCGAGCTTTTCGTCGATCGCCAGCGCTTTCTTGTGCATGACCTCAGCCCCGTCCAGTTCGCCGCGCATTCGGTAGATCACACCAAGGTTGCCATACCCTCTGGCCATGCCTTCGATCCGGCCGAGCTTTTCGTCGATCGCCAGCGCTTTCTTGTGCATGACCTCAGCCCCGTCCAGGTCGCCGCGCGTCCGGTAGATCACACCGAGGTTACCGTTCCCTCTGGCCATGCCTTCCAGCCGGCCGAGCTTTTCGTCGATCGCCAGGGCTTGCTGGAACATGGTCTCGGCCTGGTCCAGGTCCCCGCGCGTCCGGTAGATCAAGCCGAGGCTACCGTAGGCATCAGCGAGGGCATCGTCCGCACCGGACTTTTTGGCGAGCTCAGCGGAACGGATCGTGAGTTCTTCGGCTTCGGTCAACGTGCCTGTGTTCATTCGAAGTACGCCAAGTCGGCGAGTGGCGTGCGCGGCGCTTTTTGAGTCGCCATTCGTATCGGCAAGTTCGATTGCGCGTTGGAACATTACCTCGGCCTGCGTGAGTCGCCCGATCCGTGCGAGAAATTTGCCATACTCAATGAACGCCGCTGCGTCGTCTCCGCGAGCGACCGCTTGGGCAAACTTCGCCTCCGCCTCGGTCAAGTTGCCATCGTCGGCAAGTTTCCAAGCGTCTTTCAATGCGGCCGGGATTTCCATGACCGCCGATGCCGATAGTTCGGTAGCGGGCGGACCCAAGCCGAGGCCGTCGGTTGTTGAATGCATTGGTTGCACAGGCGCGTTCTTCGTGTCCTTCGACCGTCCGTTCTCATGATCGCGCAGCCATTGGGCAAGTTGGCGCCGCAGGCGTTCCTGGAATTCGTTGATCGAATCGAATGTTCCGTAGAAATGCGTGCGTTCGATTTTCTTCTTGTGGTCGAGGACTTGCTGGAGTTGCTTACCGGGATCGGCAAGATGTCGTGGGTCAACGCCCTTGAAGAAGTGTACGATCTGCTGCATTGGGTGCTTCGCGTCCTTGTAGCACTCGCAGGCAACCTCAAATTCCTCCTGGGTGCCCGAAGTATACGTGCCCTTGCCCGGCTCGTCGGGCGGCGTGCCCCAAGTGTCCCACAATAGAAGCACCATGTAATCGCACGAACGCAAGTCATCATTGATCATGCTCTGAGGTCGCCCGACGCCGCGCAACGTGTTCTCCCATCCCACCGGTAGAAACATGACCCCGCGCGGAACGGCGTCCGATTCGTTGTAATCGTTGATTGCCTCTCGGAAGGCCTTGCGCTCGTCCTGCAATCCGCCCGGCGATGCGATGAATACGCGATAGGCCTTAATGTCCTGCGACATGAAGACTCACCCGAAGGTTACAACTCTGGCGACCGCTGACTGAAAGTTGTGCCTGCGCTTACTCGTGGCGTCAGAATGATTGGAATTTTGGCGAGCGTTTCTTGGTTTCGCAAGATGCTGGGATAGCACACGGGCGATTATGCGATTCGAGATGTAAAGTTGTCAGGCGTAGCTGGCGGGCGGTTCTGGCACCTATCATGGGCGTGGCCAGGAAGGTATAGATGCAAAGGAAGCCGTCGGGTCGTCAGGATTGCAGTGCACGGCAGTCGGTCCCCACCGCTGATCGCGCCCCTGCGTAGTACCGTTTCCTCTGCGACGACCGCGAACGGCCCCTTTGTGCCCGTGGCGCCGGTTGGGTGCGTGTGTGGCGGCGCCCCAGGGCTAGCAAACTCTTCCGCAATCTGTCTGTTCGATCGAGCGTCGTCCGCTCCGTCGGACGACCGCTCGGTCGGTCGTAATCGCTTACGAAGCCAAGCTACCCCTACTCCGTTTTCCCTGCCTGCGTCCTCTTCGATCGTTAGACTCGGCCTACCTCCATCCGGTTCGCGCCCCCCGGCACGCCGGTCGCCCTCTCCCCGGCCGCGTCTGCGCCGCCTTTGGTTCCCGGGTCATCGACTCGGCAGAGTCGACCCGACAACCCTCGGCGGCGGCAGACGCAACCAAGGTGGGAGCTGGGAGGTAAGTCTGTGTCCCCAAGGCCCTTGGCAATTCTGCCAAACGACATTTAAGAGCTGGCGCGTGGAATGCGTGGCCAAACGGCGTTTTTGGGTCGTGCGCGAGCAAGCACGAGCTTGATTCACGCACACCACGCGCGCAGCGAGTTCTCAAAGAGTAAACAGCGGGGCAGGGCCGATGACGGAAGTGATTTTATGAGCTAGACAAGAGGACGAAGTTACGTATCAAAACCGGTATAATCGAATCGGTCGTATGATAGATACTTAAGGCGTCCCGCTCATCAAACCTGCCGTTAACAATATTTTCCGACGAATGGAGTATACCCGAAACCGATAACAAGTCAACCCCCTAGTGTGAAAAAAATCAAATTTCGTATCGTTTTTCGATGGAAATCGGGTCAGAATCGACAGCTAATCGCGCGAAATCGGCCCAAGAAGCGCTCGCGAACGCTCCAAATCGTCCGGAACGCTAGTTGCTACTCCGGAGTAGCCTCGGTTTGCCGGTGGCTCTTCGCTGAGCAAGGCTCGGGGGAACGGGGTCGCCGAAAGCGGCGTGAGAGAGTCGGGCCGTGCCTTTGGGGCCTGTTTTTGAATGAAAATCGACTTTTTAGGGCGATTCTGGCCACTCTGGGGACGCAACGAATCGTCGGACCCGGCCGAGAGCCCCTTGGTGTCAGGGTGCGGCATTGCCTCCAGCCGTGCCGAGCATGGCGGTCCGCCACAAATGCATTTTTTTGCAAGATTTCTCTTGCGGTAAGGCCCGATATTTGGGAGATTAGAGATTGATAAATTGTCCTCTTACCGACCCGTCCCCCCCATGGGTCGGTTCCCCCAAGGCCCGGTCCACCCCACCGGGCCTCTCTTTTTTCCCGGAGCGAGCTGAAGGAAGCCGGGTAGTCGACCCCGTAGGAAGGCATCGACCCGAAGCGACGGTACAATGTGGGTTGTGATCTTGTACCAAGGTTTGGATCGATTCCGAGAGCTGCCGGGGTTTTGATGCGACACACAATCCGTTCAGAACCGCCCGGCGACGCACACCAGCCTAAGCAACTATCCCAGGCGGAGCGCGACCAATTTCGCGCGGGGCCGGTCGGGCGCGATGGGCCGGAAAAGGCCATCCTTGTCAGTGTCCTTCTTCCCCACACCAAGGCTGACTTGAGAGACCCGCTGGGTGAGTTGGCCGACCTGGCCGAGTCCGCCGGCGTGCGGGTGGTGGACGCTCTCGTGCAGAAGCGAATGAACCTGGCGCCGGCGTGCGGATTGGGCAAGGGAAAACTGCAAGAGCTGGTTCAGCTCGTTCTGGCGCACGATGCCGATGTCGTGATCTTCGACAACGACTTGCTACCGCGTCAAATCCGTGGCGTCGAAGAAGCCGTTCAGCGAAAGGTGATCGATCGCAGCGAATTGATTCTTGATATTTTCGCGGCGAGGGCCAAGACGCATGAGGCCCAGTTGCAAGTTGAACTGGCCCAGCTTGAGTACACATCGCCGCGGCTTCGCGGCATGTGGACGCACCTGGAACGAATCGCGGGGGCCGGGGGCGGAACGGGCGTCGGGGCCGTCGGCGGTGTCGGCACTCGCGGGCCGGGCGAGCGGCAGATCGAGATCGACCGCCGCATCGTGCGCGACCGCATCAGCCATTTGAAACGCGAGATCGAGGATATTGACCGCCGGAAGCAGCGCGAAGTCCGGGCCCGTACGGAGCAGTTCACCGTCTCTCTCGTCGGATACACCAATTCGGGCAAGAGCACGCTGATGAACAAGCTGACCGGCGCGGGACGCTACGCCGCCGACTTGTTGTTCGCCACCCTCGATACCAAGACCGTCCGATGGAACCTGGGCGACGGGCATCACGTTCTATTGAGCGACACCGTTGGGTTCGTCCGTGACATTCCACACCATCTCGTGGCCTCGTTCCGCGCGACGCTTGAGGAGGCCCTGCACGCCAACCTGCTGCTACATATCGTAGACAGTTCATCACCCGCGGCCGGGCAGCAAATGGAGACCGTCGACGAAGTCCTGGCCAGCCTGGGTTGCGATCAAATCCCGCAGATCACTCTGCTCAACAAGATCGACATCGCCAACCACGCGACCGTGGCCGAGCTGCTTGCCCGGCGGCGTTCGCAGGTAATGACCATTTCCGCAGTCACTGGGCAGGGGCTGGACGAATTGGCCGCGGAGGTGTTGCGGCGCACACAGGGTCAGACGGTCGAGGTTCGTCTCCATGTGCCGCACCAAGAGGGCAAGTTGTTGGCGGAACTGGACCGGGCAAGCGAGGTGTTGGAGCGAGACTATTCGGAGGACGGTGTCCACCTGCGTGTGCGCTTGAATCGGTCCATGTGGGAGCAGATTCGGGGACGCTACGCGGGATCCTTTCGATTGGTTGGCGGCGAATCCGGCGATGGCGTCGGTGAAGATCGCACGTGATGGTATTGATTCCAATTCTGCTCGCGGTCGTATTCGGACCGGTTGAACAGGGCGCCTCCAAGATCAACGCGGAGTCCCCTGGCGATACCGTTACGACACAGGTTACGGTGAAGTTGCGAACGGGTGGATCCGTTACGGGACTCTTAGTCGATCACACCTCACAGGGGCTCGTGCTCGTCCGCGACCGGACGCCATTTGTTTTCTCCTGGAACGATCTCAAGCCCGAGTCCGCCTGCCATGTTCGGCGCGAGCTGCTCATCTGGGAGCGCGGCGGGGCCGATCGGCTGACCGCCGCGGATCAATTCGAATTGGGCACTCTTGCGCTCCGAGTTGAACGGACGACATTTGCAGCCAACGCCTTCGCCGCCGCCAAGAAGCTCGATCCATCGTTGCAGTCCAAGGTGCAAGACGCGCTGGCCAAACACCGCGCGGCCCGCCGAGCCACGAATGGGAACACGGGTTCTTTTGATGGCAACGGCGATGAAAACAACGGCTTGCCCAGTCACACTCTGGGTTCCGACGAAGATCCGAATGACTCCGATGAACCGGTTTCAGAAGACTTGCCGGGGAACGACAACGGCAAATCCGCTGCTGCGACATTCGAATTGGTCGGCCTCCCGGGCCCAGATACTCCGGAGTCCCAGGAGGAGCTCCGCCGCCAAGTCATGGATGTGTATCGCACCTTCGGTGCCAAAGTGCAGGAAGTCCTGGGCAAAGACGTAGCTCTTGTCGAGACCGATCACTATCTGATCTGGACGGATTGGCCGGCGGCCGAACAAGATCGATTGGCCGGCTGGTGCGAGGCGATGTACGCCGCCCTATGCCGGCAGTTTGAGATTGACCCCAAGGCACCAGTCTTTCTTGCGAAATGCCCGGTGTTTTGCTGGAAGGATAAGACACGCTTCCGTCGCTTTGCCCGCGAGTTCGATGGCTACGGCGCGACTGACGCGATCGGGTACACCCGTTCCATCGCGAAAACCGGACATACCCACGTGGTGGTGTTGTCGCAGGGGCATTCGGAGATCGACCTGAACCGCTTCGCGTCAACGCTGGTCCACGAAGGAACGCACGCGTTCCTCCATCGCCTCTACACCACGAATCTCATCCCCCACTGGGTCAACGAGGGCCTGGCCGACATGACCGCCGAACGCGTCCTCGGCGACCGCTGCGACAACGCGGAGCGGGCGGCCATGCTCGCATGGGCGTACGTTCGTTACGACTGGCCAATCGACGATTTGCTGACGATCACCGGTCCCATCGGCGTCGAGGCGTATCCGCTCGCCCATAGCGTGGTGAAATACATGAATCACCTCGGATCGGAGAAGTTTGCCGCCTTCGTTAAGGCCCTGAAGGAAGGCGAAACGGTGCCCCAGGCCCTACAGGGGCATTTCGGAATCCCCTCGAACGCGGATTTGGAACGGCAATGGCGCGAATGGGTTCGGACGAGTGACCCAGCCCCTCGCGTGAACGACACCAACGGGACCGCGCGTTCAGGCATTCCGCCAATCGAAGCGCGTTCCTCAAACGGTTCCTGATTCAAATCGGTTTCCCGAAACATCCGGCCCCGCGCACCGTATCAGGCCCCACCAGATTCTGTAATCGGTGCAGGTCCGTGCGCCCTTCGGCCGACGTATGATACGCCGAGGAACTTGGATCGATCATGAGGCCGCAGGCGCGAAAACAACTTTTCAACCTCGTACGAATCCTCATCTGCGTGGCCGCGCTCGCGTTCGTCATTCGCGGCGTCACTTGGTACGACCGTGTCCCGCTTCGTGACGGCTCGCCTCCAATCGTTGGCGTGGTGTCGGAAATCTCCGAAACGATCCGCGTTGATTTGCCCGACGGCGGGGTGCGGGAGATTGCGCACGAAAATGCGGTCCCTGACGCGACGGGCGAGCCGGTCATCGCCTACGGCCTCAAGTCCACCTGGCGCAACGCCCACAAGCTGCTCCTTCTATTGGCTGTCCTGATTCACTTTCCCGTCGTTCTCCCGCAGGCTTGGCGTTTTCGGTTGCTGCTCGGCGCTCAAGGTATCGCCGTCGGCTATTGGGAGTGCCTGAAGCTGTCACTGGCGGGCAACTTCCTGAACTTCGCCGCCCCCCTCGGCTCCAACGCAGGCGACGTGTTCAAGGCGTACTTCGTCTCGTTGCACACCGAAGAGCACAAGACCGAGGCCGTCGCAACCGTCATCCTCGACCGGATCATCGGTTTGGGAAGCCTACTGTTCGTCGTCGCAATCATCACCACGCTCAGCCCCTCCGGCGGGCCGTTGGCGGAACTGCGGCCCTACATGCTGACCATGCTGGCCATCGGCATCGTATGCGCGGTGGCTTATCTCTCACCGGTTCTTCGCCGCCACATCGTGCCGATGTCCTGGGTCCGGCGGCTGCCCATGTTCGAGCAGCTTCGCCGGCTGGATCGGGCCGCCCACGTGCTCGCCGGTCGCAAGGGGCTCGTCGTCGTAGCCATCCTGTTGACGGTGTTCTTGCAGGCATTGGCGATGGCCGCGTACTGCACGGTGGCACTGGCCATCGGACTTGACGTCGGGCGGCACAATTGGGCGGAGTGCTTCGCGTATTTCTACACCGGCACGGTCGTGCAGGCGTTGCCGGGCCCGCCGCAGGGCTTGGGCACGGTCGAGTTGGCCTATCGCTATTTCTTTTCGACGTTGGGCAGCCCGTCGCAGATCGTCTGCATGGCCTTGGCCATTCGCGTCGTGGTGTTGATCTGCGCCCTGCCCGGTCTCTTGGTGACCATCACCGGTTCCTATCGACCCGCCGAGGCATCGTTGATCGAAGAGGGGGTCGTGCTCGATCCGGAAAGGGTCGCTTGATCCCAGACCTACGAGTCAATTCTCCCTCCGGTCCACCACCACGCGTCCGCGCTTGATAACGGCGCGGACGCAGTTGCGCCCGGGTTCGTACATCCAGCGCTCCAGATTGGGCACGTCGAGAACGACAAGGTCCGCCTGATAGCCGATCTCAATGGCCCCGATACGATCGCTCCGGCCGATGGCCACCGCGGCGTTGGCCGTCGCCGCGACCAGAACCTCAACGGGGGTCATTCGCATCTGCGTGCACGCGATGGTCATAGTGAGCGGCAGTGACTCGACCATGGAGGAGCCGGGGTTGAAATCCGTGGCCACCGCCACCGGAAGGTCGGCTTCCAGCAATCGCTTGGCCGGCGCCTGCTCCACTCCGAGGAAGAACGAACAAGCCGGAAGGAGAACGGCCACGGTTCCGGCGGCCTTCATGGCCGCGATGCCGCGGTCGTCAATTCGCTCCAAATGGTCCGCCGAGATCGCCCCTAGCTCACCGGCGAGGGCGCTGGCTCCCATCTGGGTGATCTGATCGGCGTGGACCTTGGCTTGCAGGCCGACACGCTTTGCCGCCTCCAAAACGCGGCGGGAATGATCGAGGCTGAACGCGGTGCGCTCGCAAAACACGTCGCAGAACTCGGCCAGTTGTTCATCACGGATGCGTCGAAGAACGGGCTCGGCAAAGACCGTATTCAGGTACTCATCGGGTCGCTGAGCGAACTCGCGTGGGGTTGTGTGGGCGGCGAGGTAGGTGCCCACGGTTTCCATCGGTTGGCGGGAGCCTAGTTCGCGCACGGCTTCGAGCATCTTGAGTTCAGCCTCGACACTCAGGCCGTAGCCGCTCTTGATCTCCACGGTCGTGACGCCGTTGTTTAACATGCGGTTCAGCCGCGGCATGGCCAGTTCAACGAGTTGCTCGCGCGACGCCGCCCGCACATCATCCACCGTCTTGCGGATACCGCCACCGGATTCGGCGATTTCGGCGTACGATTGGCCGTTGATTCGTTGGACGAACTCGTGTTCGCGCGTGCCGGCAAAGACACTGTGGGTGTGGCAATCGATCAGCCCCGGCACGACGCAGCCGCCGCCCGCGTCGAATCGTTTACAGCCGTTTGGCGCAGGTGGCTGCGTTTCTGGGCCGAACCAGGCGATCCGCCCGTCTTCAATCAAAATGGCCGCGTCGGGGATGCGCTCCACGTGCCGCATCACCCGCCCGCCGATGGGTCCGCGCGGCACTTGGACGAGTTCCGCGATATTCGTTATGGCCAGGTAATCGGGCATCGATTACCGCGGATGATACCCGTTGTTTTGTCCTGTTGGCGAGGGGCAGAACCGATTAAAACGCTCGTTACGGATTTCTCCCGCTCGTCGATTGCGTCGGCAACCCCTTCCGAACCCACTCGTTCACCCCGCCCTTGAGGCTCCGCACGTTTCGGTAGCCCAGCGATTTGAGGTACAGCGTCCAGTGCTTGGAGAACTTGCCGATGCCGCACACCAGCACAATCGGTGCCTCCCGATCCGCGGGAAACTCCCCAGACCGATCGGGTATCTCCTGCATCGGGATGTTCAACGAGCCGGGAATGGACGTCTGCCCATAAAGCTCCGACTCGCGCACGTCCACCACCAGCGGCTTCTTTGAATCCCGCAGCGATTGCTGAAGATCATCCACACGGATCGTGTCATGGGGGTTCTTGAGATTCTCGTACATCATCTCGAGAAAGTGCTCACCCTTGCTCGGACCGGCGCGGCCATCGCCATCCGCCGAGGGCGGACACAGCGCCGGAAAATGCCGGCAGATCGACGATGCATACTTGAACACGTTGTCCGGAAAGATGACCACGGCGATGGTGCCGGGTTCATCAGGCACGAATCGCAAACCGCCGACCAGCGCCATGCCCGAACTCGGACCGGCTATGATCGATTCCTCTCGATTCAACCGGAGGCACATATCAAACGATTCTCGGGTGATCACTTCGGTGGTGTGGTCGTATTCGTCGGGACGATAGAGTTTCGTTTGTGCGAGCTGTCGCAGACTTCGCACCCCGGGGATATCATGCCCGTCCTCGGCGTATACGCCGACCACCTTCACGTCGGATCGTTTCTCCTTCAGGAATCGACCCGTCCCCGTAATCGTTCCGCAGGTGCCCATGCCCGCGACAAAGTGTGTCACTTTTCCTTCCGTCTGCCGCCAGATCTCCGGGCCTGTGGTGCGGTAATGAGCGAGCAGGTTCGCCTCGTTCTGATATTGGTTCAGCATCACGAAATCAGGCTCGGACTCGGCGGTGCGCATTGCCGTCGCAATGGCCCCCTCTGGGGCTCCGGGCGCCGGACAAAGCGTGTCGTCAAGTTCCACGACATTACTTCCAAAAAAGCGCAGAACAGTTCGCTTTTCGAGGGGAATGGCCATCGAAAGAGGTGTCTGGAGCGGGTAACCCTTGGCGTTTCCGACCATGGCCAGGCCTAGACCCGTGTTGCCCGAAGTCGGCTCCACCAGCTTCTTCCCGGGCCGCAGGGTCCCGCGCTCCTCGGCGTCGCGAACCATATTGGCCGCGATTCGGTCCTTGACCGCCCCGAACGGGTTGTACCATTCCAGCTTGGCGTATACCCGAGCGTGCTTGAACGGCACGACGCGGTTCATGCGTACCAAGGGCGTGGGATTCTCTTCGCTGGAAAGAAGCCCCAAGATCGAATCGTAAACTCGCAGTGCAACTCCGTGGCTCATATCGTGGGCATTATACGGCAAATGGTCCTGCACATTCCATGCCTTCATGCCCAAAGGGAAGCCGAACTGATTGTCCGAACCCGAAAATCTCGGTATAATCCGCGTTGTGCCCACTCCCATTGGCAGGGCATCCAGGATCGAGCCATGAAAGCCAGCAACACCCTTTGGAAAAGCCGGTTGGAAGGAAAGCTTTCCCCGCAACTCCTGCAGGAAGTAGATGCCTTCGAGACCGAAATTGAACTGCGGCGGCAGGGCAAGATGGACGAGAAGGTCTTCGCGGAAACCCGCCTCCGCCGCGGTGTCTACGGCCAGCGGTACGACAATGGCCAGCGGTATGACGGCAAGCAGCATCGCCAACTCGCCTATCCGGGCGGGCATGAGTCGAAGGGACCGGGAACGCTCTGGGACGCCCCGGGAATGCAACGCATCAAGATTCCGTACGGCGGGCTGACCCCTGAGCAGCTCGAAGTGATGGCCGACCTGGCCGAGGAATATTCAGACGGCATTGCTCACATCACGACCCGACAGGATTTCCAGCTTCACTTTGTGCACCTAGAAGATACACCGGTGCTCATGCGGCGCCTGGCCGCCGCGAAAATTACGACGCGCGAGGCCTGCGGCAATTCCGTCCGCAACGTGACCGGATGTCCCTACATGGGCGTTTGCCCCGACGAGCCATTTGATGTCACCCCCTATGCGCGGGCGCTTTCGCGGTTCCTGCTGGGTCATCCGGATGCCCAGAACTTCGGCCGTAAGTTCAAGCCCACGTTCAGCGGATGTGCCCAGCACGCCTGCGGCTTGGCGGCCATGCACGACCTCGGCTATACGGCGGTCACCCGCGAGGTCAATGGCAAGGTCCAGCGCGGCTTTCGCTTCGTGGTCGGCGGTGGGTTGGGGGCGGTGCCATATCAAGCCAAATTGTTCGATGAATTCCTGCCTCCAGAAGAGCTCTTACCGGTCGCCCAGGCGATCGCCCGCGTTTTCGGCAAGTACGGCGAAAAGCAGAACCGCGCCCGGGCCCGAATGAAATTCCTCGTCCAGAATTGGGGCATCGAGAAGTTCAAGCAGGTGGTGCTCGAGGAACGTGCCAAGCTGCCGGTCGATCCGCGCTGGGCGGAATTCTTGAAAGACGTCGAGAAGGAAGAGGAAACGCCATTGCGCCCCCCGGGCGAACTCCCCAAGGGCAATGGCAGCGAGCGTTATCACCGTTGGCTCAAGACCAACATTCGAGAACAGAAGCAAGCGGGATATGTCGTCGCCACGGTCGCCCTTCCCTTGGGTGATATCACGGCCAATCAGCTTCGATCGCTGGCAGACATTGTTCGCCAGTTCACCAACGGAACGGTTCGGTTGAACGTGGAGCAAAACATCGTCATCCGCTGGGTGAGCAAGGCCGACGTGCCGGCGTTGTTCCACGAGTTGGACGCCGTCGGTCTCGGTCAACCTGGCGCGGGAAACATCTTGGACATTGTGGCCTGCCCCGGCACCGACACCTGCAAGCTGGGAATCTCCTCTTCAAGAGGCCTCGCGTCAGAATTGCGCAGGCGCCTCACCGAACGGGGCGTGCAGATGGACCAGGCCATTCAAGACCTGCACATCAAGGTCAGCGGCTGTTTCAACAGTTGTGGCCAGCACCATGTGGCCGACATCGGCTTCTACGGCGTGAATCGGATGATCAAGGGTTTCCAGGTGCCGCACTTCCAGGTCGTCCTCGGCGGCCAATGGGAGGAAAACGCGGGATCATTCGGGCTCCCCGTCATGGCCGTCCCGTCGAAGCGCATCCCCGACGCCCTGGACCGCATAACCGAGTTTTACCTGAAATCGCGCGAAAAGAACGAACGATTCCCGAAGTTTGTCCAGCGCGTCGGAAAAGCCCGGATTCGCCAGGAACTGGAAGACCTCGCCAAAACCGCCCCCGACCACGATGAGGATCGCTCCTTCTATTCCGATTGGCGCGACCCGCGCGAGTACAGCACCGGCGACATCGGCATCGGCGAGTGCGCCGGCGAAGTGGTCAGCGCCTATCAATTCGCCATGAGCGAGGCCGAGCGCCTGGCCTTCGAGGCCCAGATCGAACTGGACGAGCGTCGATTCCAAAAGGCGGGCGACATCGCCTACGCGGCCATGCTCCGCGCGGCCAGGGCCTTGGTCCAGACCCAGTACGATGACGTCTCCAACGACCCCAAGGAAATCGTGGACGAATTCCGCGAACGATATTTCGACACCAAGAAGTTCTTCGATCCGTTTGCCCAGGGGAAGTTCGCCCAGTACTTGTTCAACGCCTTTGAGAGCGCGGGCCGCGTCCACACTCCCGAATCCGCTCATCAGACGATTGAGGAAGCTCTGTTGTTTATCGAGGCCACGCACGCCTGCTACCAACGCTGGCGCTTCGAGTCCGCGGCGGCCGCGAAGATTTGACGTTCGTCCGAAACCATTCACGAATGGAATTCCAGCACGTCAACGTCAAGCTGTTCATCGAGGGCGAGCTGCCGTTCGATCCGTCACGTTTCATCAACACGTTTCACGAATGGATTCAGACCGAGGCGATGCCGGAGTTGCTCATCGACGTGGCCGATTATTGTCACGTACCCGACGGTCCGGGTGTCCTCTTGGTCGCCCACGAAGCGGACTACAGCATGGACCACACCGACGGTCGATGGGGACTCCGCTACAACCGCAAAGCGCCGATCGCCGGGAGCAATGGTGTTCGCTTTCGCCAGGCCCTATCCGCGACGGCGGGCGCCTGTTGTCAGCTTGAAAAAGATTTCGCCAACGACGGACCCCTCAAGTTCAGCAGAACCGCGTTCGAGGTGTTCATCAACGATCGGGCGTTGGCTCCCAACACCCCCGAAACCTTAGCGGCCTTCCAATCCGAGGTTCGATCATTCCTCAGCGGCCTTGGTCATACCGACTTCCGCTTGGAGAGCCATTCGGATGCCCGGCGACGGACCGGAGCCGTCGTGACCCTGGCCCGAGCGCTCGATCTAAACGCCTTGGCGTCACTTCGCAAACCGACGTGATTGCCCGTCCGAAGGGTCATCTTTTGAGTGCCCCGATGAGTCTTCGAGCCAGTGCCACCCCAATCACAACGGGATCGGAGCCCAATTCCTCACCCTCGACCCATTTCAGATCGCGACCTTCCAGCGTCGGCTCATGGGACTCAAACAACTGCCCGTGCAGCCGGATCCGATCGCCCTCGATCGTCGCCAGCGCCCCCACGGGCGTGTGACACCCCGGACCAACCGTGGCCAGGAAGCTCCGCTCCGCCGCCACCCGCCGCTCCGACGCTTCATCATTAACCTCGCGCAGCAAGGCCAAAAACTCCGCGCGTTGACGTGCCTGCACCGCCAACGCACCCTGCGCCGGAGCGGGCACGAACTGCTCTACGGGTAAATCGATCGCATGCGCGGGAGACAAGCCGAGCCGTCGCAAACCCGCCGCGGCCAGCACCACGGCATCGACGACACCCTGCCTCACCTTCACGATTCTCGTCGGCACGTTTCCCCGGATGGGAACGGCTTGGATGTTCGGCGACAGGAATTGCCGAAGCTGCGCCGCCCGCCGCGGACTACTCGTCCCAACGCGAAGTCCGGGCGGAACCGCCGCAAAGTCGACTGGCTCGCGGGTGACGAGCACATCATGCGGCAATTCGCGCTCCGGTACCGCCGCCATCAGCAGACCTCCAGTTGCCACAGTCGGCAGGTCCTTATAGCTGTGGACCGCGAAATCGATTCGCCCTTCGATAAGTGCCACCTCGATGGCACCAACAAAACCCCCCATCGGCCAGTCCTCGTTGATTGGCTCGTTCGCGGCAAGGTCACCGTGAGTTCGAATGATGACTTCCTCGATTTCGATGTGGCGATCAACCCCCCGCAGGCGCTCGCACACCCAGCGGGTCTGCCGCAAGGCCAGCTCACTCCCCCGCGTACCCACCCGGAGTCGTCTCATGGGGCGATCAATCGGAAACTGTCGCGAGCCGCCGCGACAATCGAGTCCATGTTCGCGTCATCGTGCGCCGAGGAAACGAACATTGCCTCATATCCCGAGGGCGGCAGCCAAACGTCCCGTTCCAGCATCAGTCGGTAGAACCGGGCGAATCGCTCGTGATCGCACGCCTTGGCATCGTCGAAGTTGATCAACGCTCGCTCGGAAAACGCTACGCCCAGCATGCCCCCGCGCACCGCCGTTCGTAGCGCGATTCCGCGTTCACCCGCCGCCGACGTCAATTCATCCGCCAGCCGACTCGTGCGTTGATGGAGCCTTTCGTAAAACCCAGCCTCGCGGCACACCTGCAGCGTCGCCAAACCGGCGGCCATGCCCAATGGATTGCCGCTCAATGTCCCCGCCTGATACATCGGCCCCAGCGGACTCACCTTGGACATCAACTCCCGCGACCCGCCATACGCCGCCACCGGCAGGCCGCCGCCGATCACCTTCCCCAAACACGTGATGTCCGGTCGCACTCCGCACACGTTCTGATACCCGCCCCAACCCACACGAAACCCAGTCATCACTTCATCAAAGATCAACAGGGCGCCGTGCCGATCACACAATCCGCGAAGCCCTTCGGGAAACCCCGCCGCCGGCTCCACCATGCCCATGTTGCCCGCGACCGGCTCGACGATCACCGCCGCGACCTCACCGCCATGCGCGCTCAGCAGCCGCTCAACCATGTTCAGATCGTTGTAGGGGGCGAGCAGCGTTGTCGATGCAAACTCGACGGGGACCCCGGCCGAATCCGGCACTCCAAACGTAGCCGCGCCAGAGCCGGCGGCCACCAGGAGCGAGTCGACGTGCCCGTGATAACACCCAATGAACTTGAGCACTCGGCTCCGTCCCGTCACTGTTCGTGCCAGACGGATGGCACTCATTGCCGCTTCAGTACCGCTGTTGACAAAGCGGATCATCTCGATTGACGGGATCGCTCCGGCGATCACTTCAGCCAGTTCCGCCTCGGCCTCGTGGCACGCGCCGAAGCTCAGACCGCGCTCGGCGGCCCGACACACGGCCTCCACCACCGTCGGCTGGGCATGCCCCACGATCGCTGGGCCCCAGCTTCCAACCAGATCGATGTAACGCTTCCCGTCAACGTCAAAGATGTAGGGCCCCGACGCCCGCGCAACGAAAACTGGCTCGCCGCCGACCGCCCGACAAGCCCGAACCGGGCTGTTCACCCCGCCGGGAAGCAAGCGGCACGCCCGCTCGTAAAGTTCCTGAGAATTGCGGGAATGAATGAGATGACGGTCCGACACCAACCTGCTCCCGAATGAATCCGGCGATCTCGAAAAAGATCGCTCGGTTCACGTCAGTTCGGGAGCCATCATATCGGCAAGACGCTGTCGGTCGAACGAGGTGAGTTGCCCAAACCGTCAAAACGCAGTCGAGTCTTGCGACGAGACGCTAATGCCGCCCTGGGGGCCCGTCGCCGTAGACGGGCCGAGATCAAAGGAGACAATCGATCTGGTCGTAAGCTGTTTTTCAATGGAGGCGCAGGACCCGGCCATGCGCAATCCCATCAGTCCGATCGCCGCCAGTGCAATGGCCCCAATCAGCCCCAGGAGCACGGAGTATTCCGCCGTCCCGACCGCCGCTTCCGAAACAAATAAGCGAGCCGTGATCGCGTTCCTAAACAACCGATCGGTCATATCGTCCTCCAAGGAACAGGTTGACCGTCGCGCCGCCGACAGGAAGTGGCGCATCGAACCTCATTTGATCCTTGGCGCCGTCATTGCCCCGGTCAACCGCGCCAATTTCGCCCATCACGAGAGCCAGGTCCGATCAGAACCGCGACCGTGAGGGAGCGGGCCTTTTGTTATGGTAACCGTTGCGAGTGACCAAGCGCGGATCACTTATGGGAACAAATGGATTTGCACGTTCACGAACTTGAAGTCATCCATGTCACGGTGGAATGTTCTTTTTCAGGGGGTGACATGCGGCCCGAAGTGTTGTTCGATCGTGTCGACCAACAACGTGGGCGATGGCCGCGCCGTAACGCGCGGGGCATGAAACAACCAACGCACCTGTTGCTTGGGGTCGATCAGATAATGGGACGGAATCGGAATGTCCTCGCCGTTGAGGCCCCCGCCGACATTCAACACCCCGTAGGCTTTGGTCACGTCGCGCCCCACGTCGGCGACGATGGAGAACGGCAGCTTTTGTTTGTTGATCAGATCGCGCGATACGCTCGGCTCTTCTACGCTGACGGTCAGGAGGCGCCCCCCGTATGACTTCAGCTTCTCATGAACCGCCCCGAGCCCGCGGAGCTCCGACACGCAGGACACTCACCAATGCCCTTGAAAGAACACGAGCAGCACCGGCCCCGCCGACACAACCTCACGCAGCACCACCGGTTGGCCATTCTCGTCATTCAGCGTGAAATCCGGCGCCGCGCTACCAACGACCACCTTGGCCTCCGCGGCGGGCAGCGCCGTCATCCCAAAGAATCCATAAAACCAAAAAGCGGCCAGGGCGAGATTGAACCCCAGGGGAATATAGGCCGCCCAGCGTTTTGTGCGGGCGGCGGTGATCAGACCCAGCACCACGCCCACGCCGATCACACCAAACCATACGATCCCCGTCGATCGAAGGAACGCGTTGTCGATCGTCATCATGTAGACGAATGGGCTGACGAGCGTGATGACCAGCGCCAAGTAGGCCGGCCAGACGCGCGGCTTGGCCGCTCGGGGCTTCATGACGTTCGGTTGAGAGGGATCAGTTTCCACGGCGTCCAGTGTCGGTTCGCGGTTCGTGGTGTCAAGTTTCCGTGGTTGTGTAGAGCGGGTACTTCTACGTGTAGGGTCGATGGTTCTCCCCGCGATAGCGGGGCGGCTCACCCGCCACTTCGGAGCGAACAATGTTGCGATTCGCCCCTTTCCTCCGCTATAATGTACGAATTTAAGGGGTTGGACGAGTCGCAAGCAGAATCGACACCCGACGTAACTTACCCCATCGCGGAAGCCAACATGACCAATCTCCAGTACTCTTCAAGGTTCCGGCTGGTCTACTGGAGTGGTTTCTTCTCTTTGGTGATTGCGGCAGTACCCACCGTGACTATCGGCGGACAAGATGCGTCCGGCTCCATCGTCGGGTGGGGGAGCCAAATCGTCGGTGTCGACCTCTCCGGCGGCTTCGTCGGCATGACCGCAGGATTACACAGCGTGGGTCTCAAGGCCGACGGATCAGTCGTCGCATGGGGGTATAACCGGTCCAGTCAGACCAACGTCCCTGTCCCTAATACCGGCTTTATCAGCGTGGCTGCGGGCCAGCGCCATACTCTAGGTCTCAAATCGGACGGCTCCATTGTGGCGTGGGGACACAACGGCTCCCGCCAGCTCAACGTGCCCGCTCCCAACACGGGCTTCGTCGCCGTCGCCGCGGGTGGGCATAACAGCATAGGTTTGAAGGCCGACGGCTCCATGGTGATCTGGGGATTCATCCGTCAGGCCGGCGACAATGCCCCGAACAGCGACGTCGTCGCGGCGGCTTCGGGACTGCTTCACATTCTGGTGCTTAAGGCCGACGGCTCCATTGTGGGCTGGGGTGGCTTCGACTCCGCGCTGACCAACGTCCCCGCCCCCAACAGCGACTTCGTCGCAGTGGCCGCGGGCTATAATCACAGTCTGGGCCTCAAGGTCGACGGCTCTGTTGTGGCCTGGGGACAAAACGACTACGACCAGATTGACGTGCCTGAGCCCAACAGTGGCTTTATCGCCATCGCCGCGGGTAGAAGCCACAGTCTGGGTCTCAAGGCCGACGGCTCCATCGTCGGCTGGGGAGCCAATAGCAGTGGCGAAACGAATATCCCCGCCCCGAACAGGGGCTTCGTCGCCTTGGCCGCGGGAGATTTCCACAGCATGGGTCTTAGGTCCGACGGCTCCATCGTCGCGTGGGGATTGAACGATGACGGCCAGATCAACCTACCGGAGCCCAACCGCGGCTTCGCCGCTCTCGATGGGGGTGGCGGGTGGAGTGGAAATGGGCACAGCCTGGGCCTCCGGGCCGACGGCTCCATCGCGGGCTGGGGACGCAACGATTATGGCCAGACCAGCGTTCCACCTCCTAACAGTGGCTTTGTTGCAATAAATACAGGTGCCCCCCTCACACTGGGTCTCAAGACCGACGGCTCCATATTAGTCTGGGCATGCCTTTCACAAATCAACTGCGCCATCCCAGCGCCAAACAGCAGCTTCGTCGCCCTCGCCGCAGGCAATAGTCACAGCCTCGGACTCAAGTCTGATGGCTCCGTCGTCGCGTGGGGATGTGGTGGGTTGGACAATGGGTGCGACGTTCCCGACCCGAATACGGGCTTTGTCGCCGTGGCCGCAGGCCATGGCCACAGTCTCGCGCTAAAGGCTGACGGCTCTATCGCGGCGTGGGGACGAAACGACTTCGGCCAGCTTGACATGCCTGACCCCAACAACGACTTCGTCGCAGTGGCTGCGGGGGAACACCACAGCCTGGGCCTAAAGACCGACGGCTCCATCGTGGGCTGGGGCCTAAACGATTACGGCCAGATTAACATCCCCGATCCCAACACCGGATTTGTTGCGATGGCGGCCGACGGGCCCCACAGTTTGGGTCTGAGGGCCGACGGCTCCATCGTGCCTTGGGGACGGAACATTTACGGCTTGGCCAACGTTCCTGCGCCTAATAGCGACTTCGTCGCCATCGCCGTGGGCTATGAACACAGTCTGGGCCTCAAAGGCGTGGTTGGAGATGCGAATGTCGATGGTCAGGTCGATCTCGCGGACATGGCGATGCTGGGCGACTGCCTCGGCGCACCAGCCGCGATTCCTCCGTTGGGCTGCACGCCCACACGAATGGACCCGGATTGGGACGTGGACCTCGTCGACTTCGCTGCGTTTCAGAACCTCTTCACCGGGCAATAGCAGCCTGAAAGGCTGCACGAAAATAGCCGTGGGCAAGCGACGCGCCGCCCACGGTATCCGTGCATAGACGTATGCCGACCCTGAAAGGGTCGTCTGACTCCAAGTCGAGGATGAACGGATCGCCTGCGCCGCAAGCTCGGCGGGGCGCATGATTCATGACTCCTGTTTACGAAACGAGACGACCCTTCTATGAAGCCGGGTCCGTCAAGAGCACGGAGTTCGATCGGGTCTAACCTTCTATCCGAGCTTTCGTGACGGGCTCCACCTCGGGGGCGGCGCCGCAATGTTCACGGCTCATTCAACTGTTACAGATGCGCATTCGTCCATCCCCTCTTACCCGACGACATATCGATCGCCTGCCGGTGCAGAATGGAACGGATCGTATTCTTGATCGCGGTGCGGCGGGCCACCAACCCCTGGCGATAGTGAATCAGCGAGCGCCATTCCCGCACTTCCTTCGAAGGAACTTTAACCAGGGGCAGTTGATTCACCGCCGACAACTGGGCCAGTTTCAAGGCGTCCACGCGATCGGTCTTTTTCTTCACGCTGCGCCACCGCCAACCTTGATGGGCGGGGTTGGCCACCTGCAACTCGATTCGCAGCTTGGCAAGGAGCGAGGATAACACCCCGCGGCGGCGCTCGGCTATCATCTCGCCCCGTGGACAAGGCTCAATACTCAACGAGGTGCCAGCCATGCCGGTGATTGCCAAGACCGTAATCCTCCTGACGATTTCCAACGTCTTCATGACCTTTGCGTGGTACGCCCACCTCAAGGAGCTGAATCAAAAGCCGTGGATCGTGGCCGCGCTGGTCAGTTGGGGGATCGCCCTGTTCGAGTATCTGTTCCAGGTTCCGGCCAACCGCATCGGCCACACCGCGTACAGCGTGGGGCAGTTGAAGATCCTTCAGGAGGTCATCACGCTTTCGGTGTTTGTGCCGTTTTCCATCTTGTACCTGCGGGAATCGATCAAGCTGGATTACCTCTGGGCCGGCCTGTGTTTGTGCGGGGCGGTCTATTTTGTTTTCCGCGACGGGGTGGTCACGAAGTAGGGCGGCGCGCGGCATGGCCCACGCTTGCGTGGCCATGTCTTCACTCGGGTTTTTTCCGTTCCAGCCTTCTCAATCCACTCTCCACCCCCGCTTTTGCCCCGCCGAACCCTGATCGGTCGAAGAGGCTCAGATTCCGACCAGCCCGCGCGTTCTACTATTAAGGACTTCGTGCGGTGAGCCACGGGGATCAGTGGATGGGAGAATCGTCAAAAAAAAGCGAATTTGCGAAACAAAGCCATTTGCCAGCACGACTTTACCGTTCCTCTTGACTTTGGATGTCTACCCTTGGCATGATGGTGCCTTAGGAGGGGATCGATGAAGACCACAAACCTAGTGACTCATTTATTGGACCGATCGCGAATCGGGGATTCGAAAGCCCTCGGAAGCCTGCTCGCTGTGGCCGGCCTATTTCTGACCGCAGCGGCTCGCGTTTCATTCGGCGGAGTCGAAATCTATCCCCGCGTTGGCTATCAGGCCACGCTCAGCACGCAGGCCCATGGTGTTTCGGGGAGGGTCACGATCGTCGATCAGGACACCTTCCGCATCGACAATTTCAACTACGACGGTGGCGGCATCAGCGTATACGCCTATCTCGGTACCGCGAACAACCACGCGGCGTTCGTCAATGGCTTGCAAACCGGGCCGCAGCTCTTGGGCATGCACTTCCACAACGGGACGCTGATCGTCGACTTACCGGCCGGACAGACCCTCGATGGGTACAACGCCATCTCCATCTGGTGCGTGGCCGCGCAATCGAGTTTCGGCTCAGGCACTTTTCAGCCGCCGTCGTACCCACGGGCCGGGTACTCGGCTGTCCTCGCGCAGGGCGGACACAACACCAGCGGAGTGGCCACGATCGTGGACGAGCGCACGATCCGGCTCACCGATTTCACCTATGACGGCTTCGCCCCGCAGGTGTACGCGCACTTGGGACGGAATGACTATTACCCCGATTTAGCCGCGGGTCCGCGGATGTTCCCGCAACTCACGCAAGCGTACAGCGACGATACGCTGATCGTGCAGCTTCCGATGGGGGAATCGTTGGACGGCTACGGGGCCATCTCGATCTGGTGCGAGACGTTCAACATCAATTTCACGTCGAACGAGTTCCCGCGGCCCCCGCATGACCTGGACATCGACGGGGACATCGACCTCGACGACGCCGCTTTGTTTTCATCCTGCCACTTGGGGCCTGAGACGTTTCAACCGGAGACCGCGATTTGCACGGATTCTGATATGGACAATGACGACGACGTCGATTTGCAAGACTTCAGCATCATGCTGGAATGCTTTGACGGCGCCGGCGTCCGTGCCTTGCCCGGTTGCCGGAGTTGACGTTTCTCAGTCCGGGGGGCCGGGCCGGCGTGTTTGCATGGCTCGACTGATTCGGTCGTGTTCACTGCTATCATTGGCGCGCGCTCGGACAATCTGCCCAAATGGCCCATAGCTTCGCTGCTCCGCCGGGAACATGAAGGCAGATCGGATCGACGATGACAAACGGTGCGAGGGTGCAAGCTTCCCAGCAACCATCGAACAACCACGAATCTTCGCACGCTTCCTGGATTTCATCGATGACCGGCTGGCCGACAATTCGTCAAATGACTTGGGTCGAAACTTTTCACTCAACATAGCGCTCGCTCCTTTTCAGTATTCACTCGGCAGTAGGACCGTTGCGGACGAGCGGTCCGCTTCGGTAATGATCCAAAACTTGACGCCGTAGGCAGACTGATCGGCCGACAGGATTCGCAAGGACCGATCGACCGCAAACTCGTTTTCCGCCTTGTCCGCTTCGGACAAATCGCCCCAAGCCCCCCGGCCCCATCGCGCCCGGAACCCGCCATATATCTTGCCTTTCCCGACATCGATTTTTGACGTTTTTCTTTTTGCAATCGTGCATGGGCGTAGCCGCGCGGGAGCCAAATGTGCGTTGATCGGACCGCCGAACTGCAAGTCCGGTTGGATACCAAAACGTAATCAGATTATGCTGCCTAGATGGGTGCCTTTTGGACACGGCATACTTAGTGGAAACAAAGATGCACGCAACTTTCAATGGCATGAAGTTGGCCTACGCCGACGAAGGCAAGGGTCCGGCGCTGGTTTTCGTCCACGGTTTTCCGCTCAATCGGGCCACGTGGCAGAGGCAAATCGACGCGTTCCGTCCGTCCTACCGAGTCATAGCGCCTGATCTGCGAGGCCTCGGAGAAAGCCAAGCGGGAAGTGGTCCGATCACGATGGCTCAATTCGCCGAAGATGTGCAGAGGTTGCTCCAACAGCTCACAGCAGCGCCGGTGGTCTTGATCGGCCACTCGATGGGAGGGTATGTAGCGCTCGCCTTCGCACGCCAGTACCCCGAGATGCTTCGCGGGCTGGTGCTAGTGGCCACGCGAGCAGGCAATGACACACCCGAGGCGGCCGCGGCCCGTCGCGCCACCGCCGAAAACGTGAAGGCTGAGGGTTCAAAGGTCGTCGTAGATGCGATGGTGCCCAAGATGCTCGCCGCCAGCAATCATGACCCGAAAATGGCTGAGCAAGTCCGGGGCTTCATGGCCCCGTCGAAACCGGAGGGTGTGATGGGAGCGTTGCTTGGCATGGCCGAGCGGCCCGACATGACGGCCATGCTGCCGAGCATCAAAGTGCCCACCTTGGTCATTACCGGTGCGGACGACACACTGATTCCTCCGGCGGAATCGGAGAAGCTGGCCAACGCGATTCCGGGCGCGCGGTTGAACGTGATTCCCCAGGCGGGACATCTCGTCGCATTCGAACAACCGGATGCATTCAATCGCGTACTGAAGGAGTGGCTGGACGGACTGAACCTGGCTTCTTAGACAAGGCGAACCATGGGCCCGTTGGTGACGTGTGACGCGATCTCCAAACACTTTGGGACGCGAGTTCTTTTTGATGGTCTCTCCATCAGCTTCGCTGATGACGAGCGCGTCGGGTTCCTGGGGCCCAACGGTGCGGGCAAGACCACTTTCCTGAGAATTCTGGCCGGTCTGGAACGTCCGGATGGCGGCGAAGTCAATAGACGCCGATCGGCGCGGATCGGCTTTCTGCCGCAGGAGGATCGATTTGCGGAGGGAGCCATTGTCGAGGCGGTTCTGGCCGGTGCGCTCACCGATCATCCCATGGAACCGTATGAGCGCGACACACAAGTCAACATCATCTTGAGCAAGTTTGGTTTCGATCATGCCCATCGTGCCGTGGAAGAGTTGTCCGGCGGCTGGCGCAAGCGGCTGGCCTTGGCGCGCGAAGTGATCCAGAAGCCGGACCTGCTGCTCATGGACGAGCCAACGAACCACCTGGACCTCGAGGGAATTCAATGGCTAGAGGAAATGCTCCTTGACGCGCCCTTTGCCTTTCTGGCCGTCAGCCACGATCGGTATTTTTTGGAACGGGTGACCAGCCGGGTGGTGGAATTGAACCCCGTGTACCCGGACGGCTACTTCAGCGTAAGCGGCAGCTATAGCATGTTCCTTTCGAAGCGGGCGGATTTTCGCGAAGCTCAACAAGCTCAACAGGCGAGCCTGGCCAATATCGTCAGGCGGGAGGAGGCGTTTCTCAGGTCGAACTCCAAGGCCCAGCGAACCAAATCGAAGGATCGCATCGAAGAAGCCTATCGGCTCAAAGATCAGCTTCGTGATCTGTCGCAACGCAATGCTCGAACCGCGGCGGCAGGCATCGATTTCGACGCAACCGGCCGAAAATCGAAAAAACTATTGGAGGCCAAGGGAGTTGCTAAGACTTTGGGCGAGAAGCTACTGTTCAAGGATGTTTCGTTCGTGCTTTCCCCTGGCACGCGGTTGGGGATTCTGGGGGCCAACGGAAGCGGCAAGACGACATTGATCCGAGTGCTGAGTGGGAGCCTGGCGCCCGATGAAGGTAAGATCGAACTGGCCGACGAACTTCGTACCGTCGTATTCGACCAGAAACGTGAGGAACTTCCGAAGGATGTGACCCTGCGGCGGGCCCTGGCCGGCGACGGCGATAGCGTGGACTTTCGCGGTCGAAACATTCACATCACCGCCTGGGCCAAGCGGTTCCTCTTTTCCACCGAACAACTGAACATGCCGGTCGGCGATCTCTCCGGCGGCGAGCAGGCCCGGATCCTGATCGCCCGGCTTATGCTGCGTCCGGCGGACCTTCTGATCCTGGACGAGCCGACCAACGACCTGGACATTACTTCTCTCGACGTGCTCGAGGAGAGCCTCATTGACTTTCCCGGTGCGATCGTGCTGGTGACACACGATCGGTTCATGCTCGATCGGGTGTGCACCGAAGTCTTAGGACTCAACGGCAGAGGACTCGTCGGCCGGTACGGCAATTGCGCCCAGTGGCAAGCCGCGCAATCTCTCCTGCCCCACGGCAAAGACGAAGTCGCCGTCAGACCCAAGCCGGAGAAATCAAAAAGGAAGACCGATCGAGGTGGGCTGACCGCCAGCGAAAAGTCAGAACTAAGGGATATCGAAGAGACCATCCTCGGGGCGGAAGAGCGGGTGGAACGACAACGCAAGGCGTTGGAAGATCCGGGGTTGGCCGGTGACCATGTCGAGGCCCAAAACCGCTGGGAAGAACTGGTGACTGCCCAAAAACACCTCGAAGCCCTTTATGCCCGCTGGGCGGAACTGGAGGCCAAGGCGTCTTGAGGCGTCGGGTCCCTGCCCACTCGGAATAGTCGCACTCCCTTTCTCTTGAGGGAGCTAGAATGTACGCAGAGAGTTATGGATGCCGGCTTCGTGCAGGGCGTTGTTGCCGGCGGCACCAAGTAGGCCACCATGAACCACGAAGCGAATTATGTCTGTGATGCGTGCGGCGAGGAGATCGTGATCCCTATCGATCGGTCGGCGGGCATCGCCCAAGAATACGTAGAGGATTGCCCCGTCTGCTGCCGTGCCAACGTAATTCACGTCGAGATTGACGAAGACGGCCAAACAAGGGCGTGGGCGGAGGCGGAGTAGGAGTCTTTCAGGCAAGACGCGCGTCCGCGTGTTTGGATGCGTCTCTTTGTACGGTACCGGCGAAGACGCATCGAATGTCTCGAACGGCGGGAAAATGATTGAATGATGGGGCGGGACGGACCAATCCCCCCAACCGCCTCAATGTGTTGGTGCCCGGCTGGTGCCCGATCACGGTGTGGCATCAGCCCTGATGATGCGGGATCCGGGCAACGCGGAGTCGCCAACGACCCTGCGAGACAGAAGCAGTGGGCCGCATTGCGGGGGGTGATCTGGGCCATCGTACAGTTTCATGGCACCATCTACGCCCGTGAATGCTCGACGGCAAGCCGAACGGCGTCGCCCTGTTCTACATCACGGACAAGACGTCGGTTATGATTCAGCGGGATATGAGGCGTGGCCGGGCGTGGTGGATACGGGACGCGCAGGACCGCAAGAAACGTCGGGAGCGTCCCGGGACCACGTTCCTACAACCACGGGACGATTCAGACCGCGTGGGCAATGTTGGCACGGATGGTGCCAAGCGTGTGTCACCTACAGAAACCCTTAGAAACAAGGAAAAAGTAGGGTCTCAGGGTCAAAAACAAACAAGAGCGCCGGTAGCTCAGTTGGACAGAGCATCGGATTTCTAATCCGACGGTCGCAGGTTCGAGTCCTGCCCGGCGCGAATGAGCGGGTACCCAGGTGCGGGCACGCCGGCGTGGTTAACCGGCCGTGCCCACGATCCTCCGAATGGAAATCCGCGACCGGCAGCGGCTAGTCGCCCTGATTCTCCTCGTCATCGCGGCTTGCCGAGTTGCGGCCGGGCAGGCGGGCCTTCTGGCCGGAGTCTCTCGTGCCAGTCGACTGCTCTGAGCCGCGCAACTCCTCCGGTCCGACCATCCCATCGACCAGGAGCACGGCTACACCGGCGCCGGTGCCGGTGAGGTTCATCCCCGCCGTGGCCATATCCCCATTGGGGCTATAGGTCAGGAACTTCGTGGCCAAGCCCAGTAGCGCGGCATCTTCGCTGCCACCGTGAAAGCTGGTCTGGTTTCCGCCGGCGACGGAATCTCCGCATTCGCTGGACCATCGTTTGCGCGTCGCAGTGGGACCGCAGAGCTCCAGATAATCGCACTCATCACTGGCCACGCCGGTCAGACGGGCTTTGCCCTTGTCGGTCCGCAGGGCCGAGCGCTTGAAGTGGTTGGGGATGGCCGCCGTGCGAGACCAGTTGCTCAGCATGGTCTGGTCCCAGCAGCAGATGCAACGGCGGGTGCCGGAGAACTTGGTCTCGAACTCGTTCCAAATCTCCGCTTCGACCTTGGTCAACACCGGCCCGCAACCGTCCTGACGCAAGTCGAGGCTGACCGCGTGCACGGTGAGATCGGTATCGACGGTGACCGTTCGGCCGCCGCCGGACAACGCCGTCGAACCCGAGGCGTAGAAGTCCAACAGCAAGGACTGGAACGGAGCATCAATTTCGGTGCCGGTCATGGCGCACGGTTCACCCGGCTCGTCGAAGGGGCATCCGTTGCAGCCGTTGTGAACCTGGAACGCCCATGCGTTGTACTCCCAGGCGGCGCCGTCGGCGTAGTTGACGAGCACGGCATCTCCCTTGAGGTGGTTCCAACGAATCGGAAGCCACAGGGGCCCGGGGTTCGGGGATGAGAAGAAATCGACCGCGAAAAAGACCGCGAAGCCCCGTAGGATACGGGTAGTGTTGTCGGTCCCGGGGTCCGGCCGGCCGGGCCCGTCCTCGTCCAGGACGGTAAACGGCTGGCACTTGTTGCTGCCGGTGGCCGCGGACCAGAAATGCGGCTGGTTCCCAGTCAGCGTGAACTTGCAATCGGCCGTGTTCCAACCCGGCTCAAAGTCTCGGATGATGTTCTCCTTGCACGGCTCACCGGAGCAGATTTCCTCGAGTTCGACGTCGCCGTTGATGAAATAACCCTGGACTTCGACGTCCGCGGGGTAGTCGTTGGTGATATCCACGAACGTGTCTTGAATCAGGTTCCCGTCGGCACCCCATTTGATTTCGATTTTCGAGAAGTACAGGATACTTCCCTTCTGCGTGGAGCTGACCCGACGTTCCTGGGCGGTTGTTACGCTCGTAAGTGCCAAGACGACGGCACCGGCCGTCAACGCAAGATAAGATTTCCCAAACATGTCCTCTTCCCCCTGACAGAATCCATGACCACAACCGGAGGTCGGTCGAAGTCGCACACCCACCCACCATTCAGCGGCCCACGATAGCAAAAAGCCGGACGCCGATCACGGAAAAAATGAGATTGTCTGAGTGCCATAACGTTGGCACTACGATGGACAGTGGTGTCGGCCTTTTTATCGGCTCCGCCTCATCGCCGTCGGTTATCGGCACGCCGCGCGCGGACCGCCGACCATGGCCAAAGCGAGGATCATGCGGGAGCAGCCGGTCGTGCAGTGGGGTTCGCCAAAAAAGCTTCCTTCACCAGACGGAAGGCGAAGGGTGGTGACAGGCATCGTCTTAGCGAAGGTCGTTCTACAGCATGCGACGCACCCGGCTTCGTTGGCCGTGCGCGATGGGGCGCAAGAAAATCTACCGCGCCACACGAAAAGGGCGGCATACTCGACCAAAACGGACGATTCCGGTATCGACAAATCCCTCGAAGATGGGTAAAAATGGCGTCGAATTTAGAGCAGGGTCGTGGGTAGTGTCGCAGACGCCCGTAAACTGCACAACACCCGCCGTTTAACGTCTAGGGGAGAGGGAGCGTGACCGTTCGCAGCATTTTCCTGACTATTCTATTGGGGGATTTCCTGCTCCGCGCGGCGAGCGCCCCGGCAGCCACGTTGACCGTACAAGGCACTTCCCTCAACTCGGGTCAGAACGAACTGATCCTCGTACGCGGGAGCGTGAACAACGAGTCCACCTTCGGGGTGAACATCCTCGTGGAGTTGGTTCCGCGGGCGGGCGCCACCGGAACCCTCAGCTTCACGCCCGCCCCACCCACCGATATCGCTTTGGCCGGGCACCCGTGGTTGGGACCGGGAACGTACAGCCCATTTGACACCGACTTGACCGACTCAGCGGCGCTCAACGGAGCGGTGTTGGACAACGGAACGTTTGAGCCGGGACCGGTGACATATGATGGGCTCCTGGTCGGCTTGCCCATTCGGGCCAGTGTGCATGCCTCAGGCATCTGGGACGCCGTTCTGACCACCAGTAGCGGCGACAGCAGTTGGGAAGGTTTACCCACGACTCTGGAGCCGGCGACGATTACGGTCTTTTTCACCGGAACGCCGGCCACGTCGACCTGGGGTCTGGCCATTCTGACCCTGCTGGTCGCGTCGGCGGGAACCGTGACACTCATGCGCAAGCCGCGGGCGGCGCAGTTATCCTGAACGCATGTTTCGCGGGTACCTGTTTACCGCCCGACATGGCTGTTTTTTTCAGTACCGCGCCCGTCAGGAGGCGAGCCATAGCGACAACTCTTGTCGAGTCCTCAGCAACCAACCCGCTCCTTTACAGTCGCGGTACTGATCAGGCGGTCCCGTTATGGGCAAGGCACCGGCCCCGGGAACGCGTAAACAAAGCCGCGGAACGCGTCCACATCCACCGAGATATCCGCGAAGTTGGCCACCTGATTGGGATTGTTCGGCTGCAAATCGGCGCGGACCACGCTCACCGCGCCGGGCGCGGCGCGGAAGGCGTCGACCAGCGTCGAAATATCCAGGAAGTTCGGTTGGGAAATTCCGCCAAACGGCTCCTCGATATCGCCCCACTTCTGGGTGAGAACCGTTAGGCCCGCGGAGTAGGCATCCTCATCTTCAAAGTCGCATCCGCAGTCGATGATTTGAACGAGGTATTCGGACCCAGGCACAACCGCTGGAGCGAACGCGTTCAAAACATCGATGCCGCTCCACGTTGAGCAGTGCGGCGTACACTGCAACGGGGCGATGGTAACGAAACCGCCGGCGCTTCCGTCGGTCGCAATCGATTCGGGACCGACCCATCGGTCTTCGCCATTGAACCCGCCAAAACGGTTCAAGTCGACGAAGGTGACGCGAATCGCGACCGGCTGCGCGGGAACTCCGGGCCTGAACGACAGATAACGGTTCTTGGCCACGTCGCCATCGGGGAGCGGCGGCGACACGGGGCCGCAACCCTCGACACAGGCCCCGGTGTGGGCGAGGGACTCCTGGGCGGCGTCGGCCTCGCAGGCGTTGTTGTAGGTTACACCGTCGCACCCACAGACGGGGTCGACGTTGTCCGGGCAACCCTGGGGAATGACCATGCACACGCCGGCGTTGTCGACGATGTCGCAGGTGCCGGGCGGGAACTTGCAGAACTCCCCCGGGCCGCAGGAGATGCCCGCGATTCCGCCGCAAATCGGTTCACATTCGTCAGGGATGCCGTTGGAGTTGATGTCCGTACTCGCCCCGGAGCTGATGTCGCACTCGTCGGGCACGTTGTTGTCGTTGCAGTCGGTTTCGCACGAATCCACGATGTCGTTGTTGTTACAGTCCGGCGAAACGGCGCCCGGCACGCAAATGCCGTTGTTACACGTCTCCACGCCGTTGCAGGGATCGCCGTCGTCGCAATCTTCGTTCACGGAACAGGTGATGCAAAGCGGCGGGACGCTGTCGGGATCGGCCGGATTCGCGCAGCCGTCAATTTCATCTTGATCGAAGAAGCCATCCTCGTCGCGGTCGACGCCGACGCGCACCTCGGACCCTTTGGGAACCACCGTGTAGGTCAGTTCACTTCCGATCGCGGCCTGCTGTTGCAACATCGCGGCCGGCAATACTTCGAGCAGTCGGTCGGATTGGAACTGACCCCCGCCGGCGTAGAAATAGCCACGTGCAATTCCATTGTGCTTGCCTTTGACGACGAGACCGACGACTTCGTCTTCCGCGAGGTTGATCATGTTGGTGATCAGATTGAGCTGGGCCTGCAAGGCGGTCGACGCGTCGATCAGCGTCGTCTGCCAACCGACAGCGGCGTGGGTGTCCTGACTATCGACGCCCGGCGGTTCGAGCGGATCGTTCGGAGCGCCGCTGGGAAGGTCGGACCCACTGAAGGCAAGCATGAACGCGGTGAGATGAGCCACCTCTTGATCGCTTACGACGTCGAACGCGTCCACGGTGAGGAAGCGAACGATTGAATCCACACTGCCGTCGTGGAGGAAACCAAAACCGGCGGTGTTCAACATCTGCGTGGTGTCGAAACCGACTTTTTCATACTGATTCCGAAGATGCGGCACCTTGATACTTCGGTTGGTCGAGCCGTCGGCGGAGGTAATCATCAGGTGATGCTCGTTGTTGGGGCCGGGCGGAAGCGGGACGAATTGCAAGCCGTTGGGGCTGGGCACGAAAATGCCGTCGGGGCCCATGCCCGTGGGAAGCGTGTGACAGGTCACGCACTTCAGCGGCCCGTCGATCGCCGCGCCCCGGTACCGATTCAAGCCCAGGACCGCGTTGCCATTGGGCATGGGAGCGCCGGCGGGCAGACCACCGTCGGCGAAAAACCGACCCGAGGCGAAATGCCCGGTCAGCGAAATACTTGTAGGCAGCGTGTTGTCGAAGTTGCGGAACGGATTGGGCGGGAAATGGATCGTGGCCAGGAAATCCTCGAATTCTTGCATGTCGGCGTCGTTGAGCGGCTGGTCGTCGCCGAGCAAGTCGCGAAAGGCGTCGGCGAATTCCTCGATGCCGTCCCGATCACCGCGCCAGTGGTGCGGCTCGTTACCGATGATGTCCTGAAGAGTCTGCGAAGTCATCGGGCCCTTCATGGGGTGCCAATCGTTACAGGCCTGGCCGGGGAGAGCGTTGCAGTTCTGATTGAAGTCCTTGACAGCGCCAATGGGGTTGCCAAGGTCCCAGGCGAGCCGGTCGATCCGCGAATCGACGTGGCAGGAAGCACAGGCGAGATGACCCAGCCCGGAGTTGAGATGGGTGTCGTACAGGTGCTTTCGCCCGGTTCGGATCGCGGGTGGCGTCGGGTCGTAGAGGGGAACCCGGTTGCCGATCTCGGCGTTAGCCGTGGTGTCGATGACCGAGATGCTGGCCTCGAATTTGTTCAACACATACAGCCGGCTTCGGGCTTCATCCAACACGATTCCGGTCGGGCCTTCGCCCACGGGGATCGGGCGCGCAACGGCGCGGACTCCGCCCGCAGCGATGACCACTACGTTGTTTGAGCCCATGCCGGTCACGTAGCCGCGCGAGCCGACGGCGTTCCAGGCGATACCGCGCGGGTCGCCGATCGACTGATTGCGGTCGATCTGTGGAATCGGCACGAAAGGAACCACGTCGGTGTAAACCAGGTGATCATTGAGATCGACGACGGCCGTGTTCGCAGGACCGGCGGGATTGAAGCTTCCCAGATTGACCCGCAGGAACCGGCCATTGACCACCGGCTCGAAACGTATTTCGTTGGTGGCTTCAGTCCCCACCACCGTGACCCGACCACTGCCGGGATTGACCGACAGGGCCATGCAGATGTTCATCAGACCGCGGGCATAACGAACGCCCAAGCCGTTGGTGGCGATGATGGCCACGTCGTGGTCGCGAAGGTCCCAGCCGACGAGGCGACCGGACACAGCGGCATCCGCGCCGCTGACCATGTTTGTCCAGTCGTGATCGTTATCATCGATCCATTGGCCCATCGCGTTCTTTCGGACGATTAAACCGACGGGAGGTGGAACCGGCAGGCCCCCGGCGATCGGTGGAAAGAATTGGTCGCCGTCGTTGGGGGGTGGGTTCGGCGGATTCACGCCGCGTTGAAATGGCTGATCAGGGTCGAAATAGGGACTGAGTTCGTCGTTAACGGGGTCGGCGCCGAAGAGCCCGCCGAGGCTGCCCCCGGCGAGAATGGTCGTGTTGTTGCCCGATTCGAAAACGGCAACGTAGACCTCGTTTCCGTTGGGACTGACGGCCAGGGCCCGTGGGTCCTCGCCGATGATCGAAATCCTAAGCGTGACGCCCACGGGCTGCGGCGGGCCGGGGTTGGCCGGCACGATCGGCGCATTGGGGTTGTCCGGGTCCATCACCAGCACGGTGTTGGTCTGGGAGCAGGACACGAACGCCCGGCGCGGCGTCCCCGCGAAAACAACGTCGGCCGGCTCGTCATCGGTGCGGATCGAACGGACGACGTTCATGGCCAGCAAATCGACGACGCTCACGCTGTCGGAAATGTGGTTGACGACCCAAGCCTCAGTGTTCCCCCGAGCGCGGACCGAAACGGGGTCCAATCCGACCGGTATCGAGGCCATGTGTTGGGGGGAGCCGCTGGTCAGGTCGAAGACCTCCAGGCGATTGTCGGCGGTATTGACGGCGAGAAGCTTTGTCCCGTCCGGCGTCATGTCCAGCGGGTGAACGTGGGCGTTCTCCCAGTTGACGAAGGATGATTGCCCCCGCGCGGAAGTTGTGGCCACCGCACCGACAGCGCACAACATCGGAATTGCAAAGCGAAGCAACATGACGGTACCCCTTTCCGTACGATGGTGCCGAGACGCAAACCGGCATCTACGCTCAGTCCAACCTGGAGATTACAGGACCAGTATAGCGTGAGGCATTACGATCCGGCAAGAAGAAAGCGCCCACAAACGAGATGCCCTAAAAATACGGGACGGCTTGATTATCCGCGAATGTCGTGGTTGTCGCTGAGCACGGGGACGGAGTCATCCTCCTCGCAATCCTCGCCGTGGGCCGCGTCCGGGGCGTCGGCTTCGTAGCCCTGCTGCAAGTCCTGTTCGATTTGGGCGCGCATCCGGTCCCAATCATCGACAGTCATGGAAACTTCGCGGGCCTGTGAGCCCTTGTATTCGCCGACGATACCCGCGGCGGCCATCTGCTCGATGAGCCGCGAGGCCCGCGAATAACCGATGGTCAGGCGGCGCTGGAGAAGGCTGACGCTGCCGCGCTTGGATTGAAGGACGATGCGCACGGCGTCGTCAAAGAGTGGATCGCGGAGCATTTCATCGTCGGCCCCGTCGGTGGTCTGCAAGCGGACCAGTTCCGGATGGAACTCCGGCTCGGCGCGCGAGGCGAGGTCCTGCAAAACGGCTTGTACTTCGGAGTCTTCGAGGTACGTTCCCTGGGCCCGCATTAGTTTGTGGGAGCCGGGCGGAAGAAAGAGCATGTCGCCTTGGCCCAAGAGCACTTCGCCGCCGTTTTGGTCTAGGACAATGCGGGAGTCCATTCGCGAGGCGACGCGGAAACAGATGCGCGACGGAAGGTTGGACTTGATGAGGCCAGTGACAACTTTCACTTCGGGGCGCTGAGTCGCGACAATAATGTGTATTCCCACAGCCCGCGATTTCTGAGCGAGGCGCGACAGGTGGTGCTCGACTTCCTTGCCCGCGGTCATCATCAGGTCGGCCAGCTCGTCGATGACAATCACGATGTACGGCAAGAACGTGGCGATCCGCGCCTTCTCTTCCTCCGTCTCCGGGGCGAAGCGGTGGTAGAGCTCGTTGGGGCTCAAGGCGTTGTAGCCGGCGATGTTCTTGGCCCCGGCCTCGGCCAGCAGTTCATAGCGCTCGTCCATTTTGGTGACCGCCCAGGCGAGGATTTTTTCGGCACGGGCGACGTCGGTCACCAGCGGGCACATCAGGTGCGGCACCCCTTTGAACTGGGTCATCTCCACCATTTTGGGATCGATGAGAATCATCTTCACGTGGTCCGGACGCTTGCTCATCAGCAGACTAACGATGACCGTGTTGAGGCAAACGCTCTTGCCGGAGCCGGTGGTGCCGGCGATGAGCATGTGCGGCATTTTGGTCAGGTCGGCCACGAGTGCGGCACCGCCCGCGTCCTTCCCCAGAAAGAGAGGCAGGGCCATTTCGCTGGCCTTCTTGCCGACGATGGTCATCAACTCCTTGAGCCGCACCTTCTCCTTTTGAACGTTGGGCACTTCGACGCCGACGGTGTTCTTTCCGGAGATGGGGGCGACGACGCGAATGGCGTGGGCTTTCAGTGCCCGGGCAATGTCGTTGGAGAGGCTGGCGATCTGCGAGACCTTGATGCCGGCGCCGATTTTCAGCTCATACATGGTGATGACTGGGCCGGTGTCGATCTCGACGACCTGGGCCTGGATTCGGAATTCATCCAAAGTTCGTTCGAGAATGCGGGCCTGCTCGCGGACGAACTGTTCTTGCTGCTTGGTAAAGCCGAATTCGGGGTCCTGCAGAAGCGACAGCGCCGGCAACGTCCAGTTCTCGACCTGTCGCGGATACGCCTCCGCTCGGGCTAGCTGCCGGGGGGACGGGAAGTTGACGATTGGCCCGCGGTTTTCGGCACTGCTTGATCGACGGTCGATATTGGAGGTCGATCCTGTTGCTACCGGCTCCGGCATGCGAGTTGAATCAGAAACCGGTCGACTGGCCGTTTCCGTCGGGGCATTCTTGACCGGCGTCTTTGTCGCCTTTCCCCTGGCTGGCGAAGCTAGATCATCCTGCTCTTCCTCTTCTTCTGTCGCATCTTCATCGTCCGCTTCGTCCAATGATTGCCCAGCTTCGACTGGAGCGGCGCGCAACGATCGAACGCGGTCCAACTTCCCGGTTTCGGGTTTCTCCGTGCCCACTCGAAGCAGGGCGGCGCTTTCCTGGGGAGTCACGCCGGCAGTGGCTGCCGCCGTTGTCGCGGCGGATACGGCGGTGCGAAATTGGTTCACGGCCGCCGCCGCGGAACCCGTCGCCTGCGCCACTCGCCCAAGGAACGCCGGCAGCTTGAGCACCCATCCCTCCGTGGTGAAGAGCAAGCCCACGAAAAAGCTTGCCGCCAGAACGATCAACGTCCCTAGCCGATCCATATGCTCGCGGAGTAATTCGCCAAGGCCAAAGCCAAAGACCCCGCCGTTGCCCACGGGCAACGCTCCCGAGCCGACGCCGGAAATCAAATGGGCCGATGCCGAGGTGCTGGCCATCAGGAGGATGAGGCCGACGGCCCGCTCCCAAAGATGGCCGATCTCGCCCTTGATCAATCGGAGCATGGCCGCGAGCGTGCCGAAGAGGATCAGCGGATAGACCCCGTCCCCCAGGAAGTAGCGCAAGTAATAGGCGGCGGCAGCCCCGACGTGCCCACAGGCGTTGGCGGCGGGTGTATTATGCGGATACTGATGCGGACTCGGCCAATCGCCGGGGTGGAACGTCAGAAGCGACGGCCAGAGGAACAGACACACCACCAACCCGCCGACGGGTAAGAGTAACGAACGCGGATTCACGGTTTGTTTGGTTGCGGCCACGTTCTGCTCCCACTCACGCAGCGCCGATGGTTCGATCGCGGCTCACGTGGGAGCTCCATCCTCCCACGGCGCGCACCTCAACCGGAGCGCTACGGTATCATCGGCGAAGCGGTTCGAAATGCTGGAGCCGAACCATGCCTGTGTGGGTTCGAGTTTCTTTTCCTTGCGCTTCTTTCTTCCCCTTCGTGGCTTCGTGGCTTTCCGCCGGGGATAGGGAAGTTCTGCTTCTTGCACCTCCGTTCTCTCCGTTTCTTCCTGTTCAGGTTCTCCTTCTACGGACAGGATCCGACCGTGAACGGGTAGACGAATCCACGAAAACCGTCGACGCAGGCGGAAATGTCTGCGAAGGTGACGTTGCCGGCGGGGTTCAACACTTGCGGTTGAAGTTGGGCGCGGGGTTTCACGATTGCGCCTTCGGCCTGGCGGAATGCGTCCACGATTCGAGTGATATCGGAGAAGTTCGGCTGCGACGGGCCGCCGAATGGTTCGAACACGTCGCCCCATTCGCGGGTCACGATCGTCACCGGCGGCGAGAACTTCGATTCATCCAGCAAGGGCGGCCTGCAGCTCTCGGCCACGATCTGAACTTCGTACGTCGAGTTCGGCACGATGGCGCTGCCGAAAACGTGCATGTACTCGCTGTGGCCCCAATCCTGGTAGTACGGCTCGCATTGCAACTCGGCGGCGATGAACTCGCCGAAGGGCGTGGTGACGTCGGGGTAGGTGCTCGGCGGGCCGACCCAGCGGACTTGTCCATTGAGTTGCGGGAAGCGGTCGAGGTCGACGAGCTTGACCCGGATGGCCGCGCGCTTGCCCTCGAGCGGCGGGTCGATGAAGGCGGTCATCGGCGTCCAATACGACACCCGCGGGGTGAATGAGAGATAGCGGTTCTTGATGCTGGGCATGGCGTTGGTGTGGATGGGTTGGAACGCGGGGCAGTCGCATTCGTCGGGGACGCCGTTGCCGTTGGCGTCTAGAGACGGCAAATCAGAGGATTTCACGCGGAGGCGCAGAGGGCGCAGAGAATCAGATCCAGTGGTTAACTCATTCTTCTCTCCGCGCTCTCCGCGACTCTGCGAGAGCTCTTCTTCCCCTTCGCTATTCTGTATTTCACACGCGTCGTCGATGCCGTTGACGTTGCAGTCTTGGATGGTGCCGGCGATGATGCCGTCGGCGAGGTCCCACATGGTTCGGCCCATGCAGTCCGTGGCTGGTCCGGTGTAGTTGCCCATGAAAAGGTTGAAGTCGTCCCAATCCACGTCGCGGTCGTGATCGATATCGAGGAACCGGCAGACGCAGAGCCCGTCGGTAATGACGGGGCCGGTATAACATCCGGGAAACCGTGCGAAGTCGGCGATGTCCACGTCATCATCCACGTCCACGTCGCCGGTGCGGATCCGACGCATGAAGCGGATGCCTGCCGGCGTCAGAGAACCATTAGGGTGCCAGTTCCACGCGACCTCACCGTGGTCATTGATATCCGGTAGGTAGTTGTCGATGACGCTGGAAATATCGGCTTCAGGACTTATTCGTAACGACTCGGAATTCAAAAGAAGGCGAAGCTCGTAGGGAGTCTCAGAAGTCTTGTAATGATAAGCTATTGCTGGGCAGAGAGCAATCGAAGGACCACTTCCCTCAGTTAACGTCGATGTTTGTCCGTCCTGGTATACTTCAATAATCGTTTGTGTCGGTAACGACCCGTTCCATATCACCCGATGCGCATCACTGATATTCGCACCCTGCGGCGTGTCACTCTGGGAGTCAAGAAATCTGATCTCAGACAGCGTTGCCAACAGAATCTCCGATGTCCAGTCACCGAATCCACCATTGCAAGGGAACAAATACCTAGTCCAAGTCAGCTCACCGAAATCGTTTACCTGAGCTCCTTGATTAGAATATCCGTCGGAATGCCGATTGTACGATTGCTCATGATCGAAATGAAAAACAAATGTCCCCGCCACGCTGGGAGAACAATCCCAGTAACTACCATCAAGTTGATACCATACAATATCCAAATGTGCATTTACTGCAGGCACATCGCCGATGCCAATAACGTGGACATTATTATCTCTCAGCGCAACTATCGTCCCAGGAAACTCATCGCCTCTGTATTCCCGATTCCAAACGATATCTCCTAAATCATTGATATCCGGGAATCCGTCCGGGAGATTGTTGTTGGTAATCTGATCTACAACTCCGTTGTCATATCGAAAGATTTCAGACTCCTCGTGCCACGCGAAGTTGCGGTAGTAGACGATCTGCCCGCAGTTATTAATGCGTGGTCGATGATGGAACACGTTTCCGCCGGCGATATCGATTACTTCGTAGCCGTCGGGAATGGTGCTAAGGTCACACGGGTCGCCGTCCCCGTCACACCCAGCTCCACCAACGTAATCGCCGGTAAACTGCTGGCATAAACTTTCGTCCATACGGCCGCCTACGCCATCGTCGTCTCGGCACTCGGGACCGGGAAGGCAACAGGCGCCGAAGGCGCAAAATGAGCCACAAAAAGCCGCGCCGACGAAGTAGCCGCCCTGTGCCTCGCACTCATCTTGTTCGAGAATCGAACAGTCGGAGCCGATGCAGCAGGCTGCTGCTACTCCGCCGATTGATTGAGCAGTCGCGCCTGAGGCAATGGACCCGTCAGGGATACGCCCACCCTCGTAGTTGTTGGCGATCCAGGGCGATGCTTCGGGGTTGCGGTGCGGCGGGTGGCTGATTGGCGCGAGGGCGAGAAGGATCGGAAACAAACAGGCGTTCATGTTCGATCTCCTGTTGGAAGACCACGATAAATCGGTCGGCGCACCGTGCCTGGAAAGCCGGTTGAAAGGGGCAACATGCCCAACAACCCCCATCCGAGTTTCGCGATGTTGTATCGCATGCCTCCTCCAAGAAACCCGGGGGCGCTGGATGATCGGTCACGCCTGACCGATTTCCGCGACGGTTGTTTCCGCGTCCCTGCTCCCTCGTCGAAGGCCGATTTGGTGGTCGCCTTCGGTAATGTAAGCGTGCAAGATGCGTGCCAGACTTCTCGGACCATGACCGCGACGTGTGCCACTGCATTTCCGCGAAACAGGCAGCAAACGACGTGCCAAGTGGCGTTTTGGACATCGCGAAGGTCGTGGACTTTGACCCGCTTGCTCACGGCCGCATCAACGCGCCTGCGCGAAGTCACGCATCTCGTGCGTGAGAAGACACACCCGTGGCGTCGCTATCTCGCGCCACGCTGGTAGCGTTTGATCCGAGCCGCGCGCGCGAGCAAGCGGTCTTGCGTTCTCGGGGCTGAAGAGCCCGCTCCCTGACGGTCGCGGTACTGATCGGGGGCCGCTTTGACCCGTACTGAAGCCTCAGCCTTGGGACGCGGGTTCGACGGAAATGGGTGCGGTGGGCTCGGCCGCGACGGGTCTGGCTTCAACGAGTGGTTTGCCGGAAAGGAGAGGCAGAAGATGCTTCCGCATGAATCGCTCGGACATCCAGCCGATGTGTCCGCCGCTGGGACCGTCGCGCTTGAGTTCGGGCGTCCAGTGCACCTCCTGAATCCGTGAGTATGATTCGCGGTCTCTTCGCGATGATTCACGAGGAATGCGAAAGCCCATCATGCCCGCGGCGGGGGCGCAACAGCGGTCGATCGTGCCGAATATGGTCGTTCCGGTCCCCAGCAGCCATCGGTCCTTGGGGCTGATGAGGGCGTAGCACCGCTCCACCGCGCCAAGGGCTGGCGCCAAGTTGTATGTCGGCGACAGGGCCGGAGCGGCCAATAGCAGGGTGTCGATCAACCGCCGGCCGCGCAAGTGCTCACAGGCCATCACCGCCACGCCGGCCCCTCCACTGTAGCCGAATACGTGAATCGAAGTCGTGGGATGATCTCGGCGGAAACGGACGATCTGCCGGGCGAGCCGGGCGGCCATGAGCCGGTTTCGACGCAGCCACATCAGGTCGGTCCATATCTCGCCGGTCAGACCGAACTGCCAGTCATAGACGATGGTGCCCATGGGTGCCTCGAGCGAGCGAAAGACCTTTCGGATAATCAGCGGCGCGAATTGGAATCGACCGACGCCGTCGAGGATGAACAACACTTCATGATCAAGCGGTCCCTCGACCGTGGGCAGACCGTGGCGAAGCCGCTCGATGACGCAGGTGGATATGACTCGGACTCGATCGCTTACAATACCCATGTCACGGTCCGGTCGTTTCGATCTGGATCAAATCCAACACGCGTGTTCGCCTCATCGTCTCGAGATATCGAGGTCGGCCCAGGGAAAGTTCGAAGCGGCAAACGCTGCCCATCTCGCACCACGAACACGGTGAAAAGCCGGCCAGGCGGTATGGGCGGGGCGTTACGTCGCCGTCGAGAATCCCGTCGGCCAGTTGGCCCAGTTTGTGGTGAACGTGAAGGAGCACGGCGTCAAAGGCCGGCCGGGCGGCACCGTCGGTGGCGTCCATTCTCCCATATCCGCCGCATTTTTTCTTAAACAGCGAGAAATTGCCCGATAGGCCGTCCGGGCTTGACGATTCCAATGCGGCAACGTCCTCCACGGAAATCAATCCTCGCGGCGGATGAGCCCGCCGCTCACGGCCCGGATCATCGTCCAAGGCGCTCGGATGATCGACAACCTGATACTGCGGCATCAGACTGACGAACAACGCCCCGATGGGACGAATCGGCCGGCCCGCCAGCGTCCGACCATGTTCCTGAAGCACAAGCAAGTAGGCGATCAGTTGCAGCGACAATCCGTGGTAGACGCGGGAAAGCTCCAGGCGCTTGTCGCGGGTTCGCTTGTAATCAATCACGACGCCAAGCAGCTCGTCACTCAACTCCGCCAAGTCCACCCGATCGATGTACCCGCGCACGCGGACACGTCGGCCCTGCGGGGTTTCCAATTCCAACGCGGGCCATGAACGCGTGGTCGCAAACCCAAATGGCAACTCAGCGATGCGGGGACGGGTCCGGCCGCGGCGTCCCACGTCTTGCTGCGCTCGAATGACTCGTGCCAACTGTTCGGCTGATCGACGGAGCACATAGGCGTTTCGGGCTTGGGAAGAGCTGGCGTCTTCGGGTAGACGCCTTTCGACTCGGCGGCAACTACCAGAAAGTTCGTGAATCAGTTGGTCTTCGCTTAAGGCCTCCCACCCGCGTGAAGCGTCGGCCATGCCTCGGACGAAATCTTCCAATACCGCGTGATGGACCAACCCGATGTCCACGGGTTCGAGTTGGGCCCGTTCCCGCTCCTTGAGTCTGAGACCGTGGCGGGCGAAAAACTGAAAGGGACAGGTCGCGTAGCTTTCCAATTGCGACACGCTCGTGCGCAGCGAGCCCGCGAACATCCGCTCGATCATCGCCGACGAGACCCGGGCATCCAGTCGTGGATCGAGTGAGGCCAGACCCCGCGCGGTCGCCGAGTCGTCGCCCACAGCGCGGCGCCGGAAGTCGTAGAGGGTGTTCCATCGAGCACGTACGGCGCGGTCGTCTTTCGCGGGAGCAGGGCGGGTGCGAAATTCGGCACTGAGCCGCTCGACCAAATCCCGATGCGACCATATGTCCCACGTGTCGCGGGTGCGAACGGGATCGCCGACGATCCGTGGCTGGAGTCCCGGACAAGCCTGAAGGACAGCGGGTAAATAGGACGATGGCCGTAGAGCCGCGCCGGTTTCGTCCGCCGACGCGTATGTGACCACGACGCGCTGGCTCGCCCGCGTCAGGGCGATATAGCACAGCATGCATTCATCGATGAAGCGACTCTTGGCCGGAAGGCCGATCCTTACGCCGGCATCCAGCAGCGCCGAGCGGTCATCATCGTTGAGCACCGAATCTTCCGCGGGCCGCTTGGGGAACACTTCATCGTTGAAGCCGACGATCACCGCGGCCTTGATCCGCGGGTGTCGACTTCGTTCAATGGACCCGACGAGCAATTGGTCGATCGTCGGCGGCGCCAATGCCAGGGTCAGTTGCGAGAGGCCGGCGTCGATGACCTCGGCGACCTCCGTGGCGCTCATCGCCGTCTCGCTCAAGGCGAAACCCATATCGTCCACCAGGGACATCACGTCGCCCCAGACCTGTCGATGTTCCTCGGCCCGTTCGAGTTCGCCGTCTCGTTCGGCGTTGTTGGACCATCGCCGCAACGAGCCGGGGACATCCATGTGTTGAATGAGCGAACGGATCGCCGCCGCCCAGGCGGACCCCGTGGGCGCGCCGGGCGATGCCGCAATGCGCATCCAGGATTCGAATAAGGCGAGGATGTCCTTGCGGAGCGCATTGATTCTGTCCAGGGCGACCGCCTCGTCCTTGGTGGGGGATTCCGTCGATGCAATGAATCGCGATCGCGATCGGAACGACCAGTCGCTCGCCCCCCACCGCTGGACGCCTTCGATACCATGAGCGATGAGATAGTTTTCCAGGAGGTCCGCGTCGTCCATCGTGATCGGCACTAAGCCGGTCCGGAGGGCGGCACACACCGATTCGATCGTCCAGTCGTTTGTGGCCATCGCAAAGGCGGCGCGAATCAGTTCCACGAGCGGATGATGAATAACCGGACGGCGACGATCGATGAAAAAGGGCACCCCGCGCGAGTCCAGGGCTTCGCTCAAAAGGTCATGATAGAGGTCGATGTCACGAACGATGATGGCCACGTCGGAGAGCCGGTATCCCGCCCTCGAATCCTGCACCCAGCGAAGGACCCGGGAGACGGCGAAGTCGGCTTCAATGCGGCGGTTTGGCAGTTGGACAATATCGATCGCGGACGCCGCATCGCCCGCCGCCGTCATCTCGGCCCCGCGCGAAGGGACGAACAACGTGGCTTCCAACTTCGCCAAGGGAGGACTGCCGCGGAAGCGAGGTAGAGGTTCTGGACGGAGCAAGACCGGTTCGTCTACTGTCAACCCGGCCTCACTCAAACCAACCAGTAGATCTCGATAGGTCCGAAGCGTTTTGGAGAACAGACGGGCGATGACCGCATCCGGACGAACCCCCTTTTCCTCGTGTAACTGATTCGGGTCCAGCAGCAGGGCGATCTCGGTTCGCGAGGCCATCTGCGCGACCCGCAATAAGGTGAGCCGTTCCTGCCCACTGAAGGAGGCGAACCCGTCCACCCACACCTCGGCGCCACTCAGCCACCGGCACTGATGCAACTGCTCGCGGGCGATTTGCAATGCCTGTGATGGATCGAGAAGCCGGGTGCCGAGAAAATCAACGTACGCCTGGTAGATGAGTGCCAGGTCGTGCCACTTGGCCGCCTGTGCGGGATCAAGGGCCGGTCGTTCGTGAGAATTGGCGGCACCTTCGGCGAGAGCCGAGAGTTCGCGCGGTTCGACGGCTTCTTCCAGGAGTTCCGACACCGTCAAGCCAAGGCGTTCCACGAAACCGCTGAGCCGGCCGCCGCCGCGACTCGGTCGCGCGGAGCGTCCGTAATAGCGGAGTTCGTCCGCGTGGCGGGCGATCAGATGGCGGAGCACCATGGCTCTGGCTGATTCAGTCAGCGCGGGACGGAGCGGGGCTCCGACCTCTTCCAGAACCCGAAACGCCAGCCGCCGGAACGAGAGCACTTCCGCACGATGCGCGGCCGTAATCGTCCGACACCCGTGGTCATCAGTCTTTGAGTCAGGTGGATCGAGCAGCGCTCGTTCCGTTTGTAAAGCCGCTTGTTCCGGCACCAGCAGGATCAGACGCGGCCCCTCCACCGGATCAGCGCGCAGCCCCGCGCGCACGGCCTCAAGACAATGATGTGTCTTGCCGCTTCCCGCGCGACCAATGACAAATCGTACGGCCATGATTCGATGACGCTTGGATCGCCGCCGGGCTTGGCGGCTTAGGTTCCCCGCTCCTCCATGGCGATGCGCTTAGACACCCTTCTGGCTCTCAGCAGACGACGTAGACCACCATAGGAACGCCAAAAGAACACAGTGGAAAAGAGCAGAAAGACCCCCGCCAGAGCCAATTGCGTCCCATCGCGATTCAACACTCCGGGTATCCCCGACCAGAACGTTCCAATCGCAAAGATCGTTCCCCCGATCATGTCGTTCCACGGGATTTCCACATCGTACGGGGCGAAGACCCCCTTCATTTGCAGGGGCCGGGCGTTGTACGACTGTCCGCATTCCGGGCATGTATACACGTAGGGAAGCGTCCGGAGGTTGTAGCCACAGTTGTCGCAATAGGTGGACGTGGTGAGCCGGCGGTTTTTGTAGATGTCGTCGGCCAATTGTTCCAGCTCGTCGGAACGGAGGCTCATACCATGATCTTCCCCGCAACCGGACGAAGATCAAGAACCGGATGCGTAGGTTGGGTTCATTGAGTCCGTGACTAAAAAGGCGGGCTGGTTTTTGGCCCCGGCAGGGGCGGCACAACGCGCCGAAGGAATCATACGCTCGAACAGTGCTTTCTTTAGGCGTCTCTTCCTCATTCGCCTAAACTGTCACACCCCGATGTTCATTCCGCGAACATGGCGTCGATAAAGGCGACGGGGTCGAACGGCTCGATGTCCGCCGGTGTTTCACCGAGTCCGACGAATTTAACCGGCACGTTCAACTGATCACGAATGCCCACGACAATGCCGCCTTTCGCACTGCCGTCGAGCTTGGCCAGAAAAATGCCGGTCACCGAGACGTGCTGGGAGAACTGTTTGGCCTGGATCACCGCGTTTTGTCCGACTGTCGCGTCCAGGACCAGGAGCACTTCGTGGGGCGCCCCCGGGATCTTCCGCTCCACGACCTTTTGAATCTTGCCCAACTCGCGCATCAAATGATCTTGAGTGTGCAACCGACCTGCGGTGTCAATCAGCAGGACGTCCGCCTTTCGGGCGATGGCGGCCTCACACGCATCGTAGGCCACCGCTCCAGGATCGGCCCCTTGGGCGTGCTTGACGATCTGCACGCCCACCCGCTCCGACCAGATCGAAAGCTGCTCCACCGCCGCCGCTCGGAAGGTGTCGCAGGCCCCGAGCACCACCTTTTTGCCTTGCTGGGTGAAGTAGTGACCGAGCTTGGCTACGCTGGTCGTCTTGCCCGACCCGTTGATGCCCGTCACCAACACGACCGTCGGACCGGACTCGGCAAAACGGATGCGTCGATCGGTCTCGGGCCACATGGCCACGAGGTGTTTCTGGAAAAAAGCCTGGATCTCCTGTTCCTCGACGATCTCACCGCTTTTCCAGCCGGCCCGAACCGTTTCGATCAGCTTGGCGGTGGTGGCCGGTCCGAAATCCCCGGCCAACATGGTTTCCTCCAAGCGAGTCAATGTATCCTGATCGATGCGCTGCCCGATGCGGAGCACGGATCGAAAGCTGGCCGCCAGCTTCTCGCGCGTCTTGGTAAGCCCCTTTTTGAGCCGATCGAAAAAACCCATCGGTCTATCCTCAATCCCGCGACGGCAGGACGCTAAGCACCTTGTCCAACACCCCGTTAATGAATCGCGGCGAATCCGCCCCGCCGTATTCTTTGCCGATTTCAATCGCCTCGTCGATCGTCACTTTCCACGGAACCAGCCCTTGGAGCATTTCCACAACCGCAACGCGAATGATATTTCGATCGACCGACGAAATGCGTGGCAAGGTCCATCGCTCCGCGGCCGACGAGATGAGCCGATCCACCTCCTCGCCACTTGCCCAAAAACCGCGGACTAGTTCTCCGGCGTAATGCGCGGCGCCGCCCTCCGGCTCGTGTTCGAGAAAAGCTTCCAACGCCGCGGGGGATTCATCCTGCTGAACGTCCCACTGCGTAAGGGCCTGCATGGCCAGGATTCGTGCGGGGCGACGATTGGGGGTCATGGACTCTCGATTGGCAGTCAGCGTGATCGGCTCAGGCTTCCGGCGGCAATTGCTTCATCACGTTCATCAGCTCGATCGCGCTGCTGGCCGCCTCCGCCCCCTTGTTCCCCGCCTTGGCACCCGCCCGCTCGACCGCCTGCTCCAACGTGTCGCAGGTCAGCACGCCGAATACCGTCGGGACGCCCGTCGACAGGCCGACTTGGGCAATGCCCTTCGCCGCCTCCCCCGCGACGTACTCAAAGTGCGGGGTCTGCCCCCGAATCACGCAGCCTAGACAGATGATCGCGTCGAACCCCCTTGAGTCCGCGAGGCGCTTGGCCACTTGCGGCAATTCAAACGAGCCAGGCACGTATACACAGGTAATTTGTTCATCCGGACAGCCATGTCGCTTCAAGGCATCCACCGCCCCGGAGAGCAATTTCGAGGTGATGAAGTCGTTAAAACGACTGACCACGATGGCAAACCGCTCGCCCGCTAGTCCTAGTTGACCATGAATTTCGCGCATGAATTTGTCAGCTGGCCCGTCTCCGCACGTCCCTAAAGAGTCAGTAACTACGTCCGAGATTGTCCTGATGGAGTCCCAGGGGTCAAGCGATTCGAAAAAGCCGGCGTTGGCGTCCCGAAGAGATGGTCCGGATAGCGTCCAAAAGAGGCCCATCGGGTTGAATTCTGGCTCGGAGACATCCATAATTACGTGTAGTCCACGAAGTTCGATTGGGGCTGCTTTTCTTGAGGTTTCCGAAAAGGGGGTCGCCGCCGCTGAGGCGCGGGGGGCAAGGGGTAGCATGCGCGAGGGGAACGACTTTCCTAGACCGTCCAGCAGAGTGCGCGCCCACGCGAATCGCTTCCGGCTAATCTGCGGCGTGATTGCCTCTGCGCTTGTGAGCATCGGATCCGCCGGTTCCGTACATGGTGAGGACACCACCCGCTCGGTCAACGAACGATTGGGACTCGCCTTGAGCGATATCGTCTCGGTCGGAATCGCTCCGGCAGCCATTGCCTCCGATACCCTCGTGGCCACTCTGGCCATCGATGGCCAACCATCCACCATGAACTTGCGGCCACACTCCCTCCGCGCCCCGGATTACAAACTGCTCGTTCAGATCGAAGACGGCTCGCTCGTTGAGGCGACCCCGGGCACGAGCCGAACTTACCGGGGATCCGTCGATGAGATCGAGGGCAGTGAAGTCGCGGCCTCACTCTCCGACGATGGCTTGCATGCCATGATTGCCGTGCCGAACCGTGGCGTGTACTGGCTCGAGCCGATCGCGGGCATGGTCGCCGGCGCCCGGGCGGATCAATACGTGATCTATCATGACGACGACGTACTTCCGGCGGAAGGCTCGTGCCGGCAGGTCGATGGTCCGATTTCGCTGAAAGAGGAATCTCACCGACCGGGACACGATCTGCATTCAGAAGATTTCGGTTCTGTGTCGGGAAGCGGCGGGCCCATCATCGCCGAACTCGCGGCGGACGCGGATTACGATTACTTCCTCGATCTGGGAAGCGTGGAGGCCGTCGAAGAGCGGATCACCGCGATCATCAACACCGTCAACTTGCAATACGAGCGCGACGTGAACCTCACTCATGTCATTACGGCCATCATCGTGCGAACCTCCGAGCCGGACCCGTATTTTCACACCAATGCCGAAGATCTACTTGATCAGTTTCGAAATTACTGGATATCGAACCACGGCAATGTTCATCGCGACCTGGCCCAGCTCTTTACTGGCAAGACCATCGATGGCAACACCATCGGCATTGCCTGGCGGGGACGCTCGGGAACGACCACGGTTTGTGGAAGCTACGGCTACAGCGTGGTGGAATCGAACTGCCTATTCTCCTGCGGCAGTTTCGCCGCCAAAACCGACCTATCCGCCCATGAATTGGGCCACAATTGGGGTGCCGACCATTGTGCAGCCAGTATGGCTCAGCCTAGCTGTAATGCGAACTCGCCGCCTTGCAATACGACGACGATGAATGCCAACATTACGGCATCCAATCAGTTCCACCCAACTTGCGACATTCCGGAGATCACCGCCTATCGGAACACTCGCACATGCATTAGCGACAACGACGAACTCCGGCGAGTCATTCTCTCCTCGCCATCCGATCAGGTCGCGGACACTGGCTTCCTGCAATTTACTTTGACCGCCGACCTTCGGTATGGCCAGGACCTCGACGTAACCAGCTTCGCCGATTGGCAGGTGGATCGGCCGGACGCCGGGTGGATCAATTTCGGAAACGGGGTGTTCACGGCGTACGACGTCGATGGGGACGTCTGCGTTACGGTCATCGCTTCGTACACGTATGAGGACATGACCATGGCGGATTCACGGATCATTACGGTCATTGATGCCGATGCTCCTTTGCGGATCGTCACTGCCAATCCGCCCAATGCCGCGATTGACGCTCGCCAGCCGTCCGATCCTGAGGCCACGGTGGCCATGGGCTGGGGCTCCCTCGAAGTCGCTCTCAGTGGAGAGCTGTGCGCGGCCAACGCGGACCAATTCACCGTGATCGAGGAGGGCGGATCACCCCCGATCCCGTCGGTGGTGAAGGTTGACCAGATCGACATCAATACCGTTCGGCTCACGCTGAGCCCGATACTCGAACCCGGCACCTGGACGACGATTACACATGTCCCCAGCGGGGCAGCCACCGTGCTCGGCTTCCTGCCCGGTGACGTCAACGCCGACGCCGTCAGCAACGCCGATGACATCATCGCACTGTTCAATGCCTTGAACGGTATCGGCCCGCTTCCCACATGGTCGACCGACATCGACCGCTCCGGGCAGTCCACTCCCGCCGACATCATCACGCTGGTCGATCTGCTCAACGGCGGAGGCGGTTTCTTCAACTGGGACGGCGCAACGCTTCCCACGGATTGAGTTCGCTTCCGCGTTCCTAACCCAATTTGCGATTCGAGCCGCCGCGGAGACAATGCGCGGCATGGGAACCGACTATGTTCTTACCAAGATCGACGGCCAGGTGGGGCTGGCCACCTTGAACCGACCGGAGGTGCTCAACGCCCTCTCCATCGACCTGATGGACCAGCTCATCGCCGGCCTGGAGCGCTTCGACAATGATCCCCATGTACATGTAATGGTGATCGCCGGGAGCGAGCGGGCATTCGCGGCGGGCGCCGATATCGGCGAAATGGCGACCGCATCGGTCGTGGATATGTACCGGCGGAATAATCTGGCGCGATGGCTGCGGATCAAAGCGGTGCGAAAGCCGATCATCGCCGCCGTCAGCGGATATGCCCTCGGCGGCGGATGCGAACTGGCCATGCACTGCGACATGATCGTGGCCTCGGAGTCAGCGGTGTTCGGTCAGCCGGAGATCAACATCGGGGTCATGCCCGGAGCCGGTGGCACGCAGCGGCTGACGCGAGCCATCGGCAAGTTCAAGGCAATGGAAGTGATTCTCAACGGGCGTTTCCTGTCCGCGAAGGAAGCGTTCAACGCCGGACTGGTCACGCGGGTCGTACCGCAGGAGCAGTTCTTGTCGGAGGCGATTCGGCTGGCCCACGAGATTTCAAAGCGCCCGCCGATGGCCCTCCAACTCGCCAAGGAAGCGATCAATGCCGTGGATGAAATGGCGTTGTCCGCCGGACTCGAATACGAGCGGAAGTTGTTCTACTCACTCTTCGCCACGGAAGACCAGAAGGAAGGGATGAAAGCATTCATCGAGAAGCGAAAGCCGACGTACAAAGGGTCTTAGTGCGTCGCTCACTTTGCATACGGGACGGCGCTTATTGGTAGCCGTGATCGATTGCCATGTTGCAAACTCGCATTCCAGATTTTCATCAACAGGTGTTGGCCGTGAATCGTGTTGAACGCCTGCTGCTCAAGCTGACTGGAGCCCTCGACGGCGCGGGCATTCCCTACGCCATCATCGGAGGAAACGCCGTGGCTGCATGGGTTGCGACGGTGGATGAAGGTGCCGTGCGGGCGACCAAGGACGTGGATGTGCTGCTGAGGCGCGCTGATCTTGATGCGGCCGCTGTGGCTTTGAAGCAAGTATCGCTTGACTTACACGAAGTTCTCGGCGTGCCAATGTTTTTGACTCGTCGAAAGCCCAACCCAAAGACTGGTGCTCATGTAGTCTTTGCGGCGGAACGGGTACGAGAACATGATTTGCATCCGTGTCCGGATGTGAGCGAAGCGAAACGGAGCAAGTACGGGTTTTGGGTGGTTGATCTGCCTTGGCTTATCCGAATGAAGTTGACGGCCTTTCGTCGGGTGGACCAACTTCACATTGAGGACATGATGCATCTCGGTTTGATCAATGACCGAATCGTTGATTCGTTGCCCCCCGATCTGCGAAATAGGTTCGATCAGATTCGGGCAACCGAATAGATTAGAGGAATCACAATGGCCGAAGCCGTACAAACCCTGAGTATTGAAAACGAGGGCGCCGTTCGCACTCTATGCCTCGATCGCCCCGAAGTCCTTAACGCCTTCAACAACGACTTACTCGCGGCCCTCGGCAAAGCCGTTCGCGATGCCGAAAAAGACAAAACCGTCCGATGCCTGGTCATTACCGGCGCCGGCCGGGCCTTTTCCAGTGGCCAGGACCTCGCCGACGTCGCCGACCGCTACAAAAGCGATACTCCCCTTGAACTGGGTAGCCACATCCGCGAAAGGTACAACCCCATCATCGCCAAGCTCCGCGCCATCGAAAAACCCGTGATCGCCTCCGTTAACGGCGTTGCCGCAGGAGCCGGTTGCAGCTTGGCACTGGCCTGTGATTTGCGCATCGCCGGCGAGTCGGCAAGCTTCATCGAGGCCTTCATCAACGTCGGCCTGGTGCCCGATTCGGGCAGCACGTTTTTCCTGCCCCGGCTCATCGGCCCAGCCCGCGCATTTGAAATGGCCATTACCGGCCGAAAGGTCAAAGCCGACGAGGCCCTCCGTATAGGCTTGGTCCACCACGTGGTTCCCGACGCCGAACTCGCCGTCCAAACCAGGGAACAGGCGGAGCGGCTGGCCTCCCTTCCCACCAAAGCGATCGGCCTGACCAAGCGGGCCATGAACGCCGCGTGGACGGCGGACATCGAAGGGCAGATCGACTACGAGGCCATGCTCCAAACGACCGCCGGCCAGACGAAGGATCATCGCGAGGGCGTAACCGCCTTTCTCGAAAAGCGAACGCCGAAATTCAAGGGGGAATAGTCGACCATCCGCCGCCGAAGCACACCGGCCAATTATCCACGGTGTGCTCAATCAACAATTCACAACCCAACACTCCAAACGGTTCGGTACTGGTCGTTTGCCAGCGATCAGAGCCGCGACCGTCAGGGAGCGGACTTTCAGCCCCGCGAACGGCAAGACCGCTTGCTCACGCGCGCGGCTCGGATCAAACGCTACCAGTACCGACGGTTCCCGTGACCTTGAACCCGCTTTGATCCTTCGCTACTCTGCCCGTTTTCTTCTCCGTCCCGTTTTGGAGTCCTTATGCCGACCTCGACCCTGAAGCCGCAAAAGGAGGGGGCCGTGTTCGATGAAGCCGCCATTCAGGCCAAGGCCGTTGAGCTGGCTCAACACGTGCTCCGAATGACCACCGCCGCAGGCTCCGGCCATCCCACGAGTGCCCTCGCATTGGTGCACATTATCATCGAGGTGATGTATCGGCGGATGCGTTACGACCTAGCCGATCCGTGGAACCCCACCAACGATCGACTGGTGCTTTCACTGGGACACGCCGTGCCGATCGTGTATGCGGCCTATGCGGACCTCGGCGGCGTCGTCGGCCGGAGCAAGGCCGAAGCCCGCCGCTTGACGGTCGCCGAACTCGACCAGCTTCGCGAACTGGCCAGCGTTCTCGATGGACATCCGAATCCCGCGGAAGGGTTCCCATTTTTCGATGCAGCCACGGGCTCCCTCGGGCAGGGGCTTTCCGTCGCGGCGGGTTTGGCGGCGGCCGCCAGGCTCGACGGCTTGGATCGACGCATCTACACCATCATCGGCGACGGCGAATCCCGAGAGGGACAGGTCTGGGAGGCGGCCGATTTCATCGTCGATCACAAACTCACCAACGTTTGTGCGATCTTCAGTTGCAACGGTCACGGTCAGGCCGCGGCGGTTTCGGACCAACAGTCCGTCAACGCCATCACGCGAAAGATGCAGGCGTTCGGCTGGCGAGTCATCGAGGTCGATGGCCACGACCCAGCGGCCTTGGCCGAGGCCTTTGACAAGATCACTTGGCGGGACGCCCCTACGGCTGTCGTCGCCCGCACCATCAAGGGCTGGGGCCTTCCATCGACGCACGGCAAGAACTACCACGGCAAGCCGTTGACCTCAGCCGAACTGGTCGCGGGGCTCGCGGAGCTGGATGAAACCGGACGTCGGCTGGGTGCGGCGCCGTCTTCGCGAATCGCCGGGCCAAAGCCCCCGACCGGGGCGCGCCCCGCGCCAACACCCCCGACTTCCGTTTCGCTCCCCCCCTTCGATGAGGCGTGCAAACGAGCGGGCATGGCGTCCGCCTTGGAAAAGAAGACCCTGGCCACTCGGGCGGCGTACGGTGTCGCGCTCGTGGCACTGGGTGACGCGGACAAGCGGGTCGTCAGCCTCGATGGTGACGTGAGCAACTCGACCTTCGCCAACATGTTCGCCAAGGAGCATCCCGATCGGTTCTTCGAGTGCAAGATCGCCGAACAGAACATGATCAGCGCCGCCGCGGGTTTTGCCGCCGCCGGTAAGATTCCCTTCGCCAGCAGCTTCGCCAAGTTCATCGCCCGCGGCACCGACCAGATCGACATGGCCGCGATCTCGCGGGCCAACATCAAGATCGTCGGCTCGCACTCCGGCGTTTCGCTGGGCGCCGACGGGCCCTCCCAGATGTCGGTGTCGGACGTGGCCTATTTCCGCAGCCTCAGCCGCGTGGAGATCGCCAACGGTGAACCCGCGTGCTATTTGTTCAACCCCGCGGATGCGATCTGTGCGTACCGGTGCGCCGAATGGATGGCACAGTTGACCGGAATGTGCTTCCTGCGGACGTTCCGGCCGGACGCCCCGTTTCTTTATCCCTTCGATGAGCAGTTTGATCTGCGCGGCTGCAAGCAATTGAAAGAAGGCAACGACCTGACCTTAGTGAGCAGCGGATACATGCTGTATTCGGCCCTGGAGGCGGCGCGGAAGCTGGCCGAGCGAGGCAAAACCTGTAACGTGTTCGACGCCTACGTGCTGCCCTTGGACGCGAGGCCGATCCTTGAAGCCGCCCGCCGCTCCGGGGGAACGATCCTGACGGTGGAGGACAACTACGCGGGCGGATGGCACGCCGAATTGTCCGAGGCCGCCGCGGCCTTCGGCGACGTTCGCGTCCGGGGAATGACCGCCCGGCGCATCCCCAAATCGGCCAAGACCGCCGCGGAAGTGTTCTCCTACGTCGGCGTGGGCGTCGATCAAATCGTTGAGACAGCCCTGCGGTCGATGGGTTGAACCTGGCCGCCGGTCAGAGCGTACGATATCGAAGCGAGAAAGCACCCTTGCTTTTGAAGGAGTTAGCGTGCGCTATCTTCCAGTTATGTCCAGCATCGGCTCTCGAATTCGAAGAGCGACTCAGTCGTTGGCAGGCTTTTTGATCGTCAGCACCGTTTTCGCCGCCGTCGTCCGCGCGGGTGATCCACCCTCAAGCCCTCAGTCAAAGACGGCGACTAGCGAAAAGCCGGCTGCCGCGTCCGCCTCTTCGCCCTTGGACGTCCTGGCCACTTGGCTCGGGGCTTGGAAAGTGGTCGAGCGGCACTACGATCGCAAGGGCGGTGTCGTCGCGGTCGTGGAGGGCACCGAGGAAAACCTGTGGACGCTCGACGAAAAAGCCCTTCGCCGCCAATACGGCACGAAAACCGGCACCCAAGCGTTCAAGGCCCTCGGCCTTCTGACTTGGAACGACGTCGAACGCAAATTCCACGGCGTCTGGTTCGACAACGCCTCTTCGGCGGGGCCGGTCACCATCAAGGGTGATTGGGAGGCGTCCACCCAGACCATGGTGTTCGACGCCGAGTCGTCCGGAAAGGATCGAACGGCCGTTCGATATCGCGTCGTTGAACGTTGGCTCGACAAAGATCGGCGCCTGGCCACGACCTACCTGCACGAGGGAAAGGACGTCATCAAGACCCTGGAGGTTGAATACGTCCGTGCCGAACCCTGTCCTGAAAAGGCATCGGGAACCCGCATCATCCTCGACGGCATCGAAAAACCGGCCGAGCACAAACACTGAGGCTCTCTTGCGGGACCTGCCCAATCCGTAGTCTTCTTGTTCCTTTCGAGCGCCCCGATTCCCATGTACAATCCAACTGATATGGTCATGCGCGTACTGCACGTGATTCAATCACTGCAATCGGATGCCAATGCTCCGGCCATCGCTCTTTCCGGGCTATGGTTTTCGCTGCGCCGCGACGGGGTTGATCTTCGCATCCTCACCGATGAACCCGGAACCGAATCGGCACTCGAATCCGCGATATTCGATCCGGACACCGTCGCCGCGCAACTGTCAGATGTCGCTCTCGTTCACATCCATGGCTGGAGATTCCAGGCGGCCAGGGCTGTTGCCGCCGCCGCGCGGCAAAGAAAGGTACCTTACATTATTTCGGCAATGGGCGCCTTGTCGGTTGATGGAGGGAACGGCAACGGTTGGCGAAGCAAGCTTCGCGGCTGGCTTGGTGGGAACACCTTGGTTCGCAATGCCGCCGCGGTCATTGCCTTGAATCAGGCCGAAGCCGACGATCTTCGTCACCGATCCGTGAATCCGCGCGTGGAGATACTTCCTCTTGGACTTGACCTTGATGAATATCCAATGCGATCGGCGGCTGCGACGACGGAAATAACACAGACCCTGTCGCCTGACGCCAGCCGAGTCCTACTCGTCCTGGCCCCGGTTGAGCCGAAGTATGGTGGGGTGCCGTTGTTGAAGGCGCTTGCGGAGTTGGGGACCGACGCCGACGGATGGAAGGTGGTCTTCGCCGGGCCGCAGGTGGGGGACTGGCGAAAGATGCTCGAAGCGGCGATCCAACGCAAAGGCGGCGCCGATCGGGTTCATTTCACGGCAGCAGCCGATGCTTCGACGCAGATCGCATGGCTGCAACGTGCTAGCCTGCTAGCGGCGTGCCATTTAACGCCCGCACCCAATGTCTCCTTCTTGCAAGCCCTCGCCTGCTCTGTCCCCATCCTGGCAACCAAGTTTGCTGCGCCGGATGGCCTGAACAACGTCGTCGAGTTGGTCGAACCTAATCGCTCGTCGATTCGGGAGGGGCTTCGAACCTTTCTGAAGCGCAATGATCGCGAATCACGCGAACTCGGCGGTCGAAGCCGCGAACGCGCGAGATCGTCGCTTGATTGGTCTACTTTGACTGCTCGCTACCTCAATCTGTACGAGCGGCTCATCAACCGCGGTGACGCAGCGATGATGTCCGTCCCGACGGGCGCGACCGCATGAACCGAACGGTCCTATCCATCCAGTCCAAGCAAAAGGACCAGCCCTCCGGCTTCAACCCGCGCGACTTCAAGCGCATGGTCGGACTGTCTTGGCATTTCAAGAAATACTTGTTGGCGGGAATCGGTCTCACCGTGGTCTTCGCCGGTTTCCACGCCGTCAGCCTCGCGGGAGCGTTTCCGATCTTCAAAACGCTCCTCGAAGAAGAAGGCCTGCGCGGCTGGGTCGACCGAACCGTCGCTCAGAATCGGCTCGGTCTGGATTTCGCTCCGCCCGACGGCAGCCCCCTCCTGCGCGTGGTCAAAGTTCATAAACGAGCCGCGTCCACCGCGCCTGGGATCGTTGCGGACGATCTGATTGCGGATGCCCAGGGGAAGCCCGCCGAAGCGTGGCTGGCCGAATTGTCCCACATCGCCACGGGCACCCGCGTTCCGGTCACCGTGCGACGGGATGGCGAGCCAACCCCAATTGAGGTTGTCCCCGGTCATCCGGAGGGCAAGCTCCAAGTCCTCCGATGGGTAGCGGGCTTCATTCCGGATGCGGCCAACACGCCCGATGGAAAGCTCCGAACCCTAGGCTTCGTGTTGGGCGTCGTCTTGGTCATGGTGGTCATCGCCAACGTCTTCCGCTATTGGGGCGAGATCTTGATCGCCCAAGCGGTTCTTCGCGGCCTATTGCTCTTGCGCTATCAGTTGTACGAGCGCGTCTTGCACCTGCCGATGTCCTTCTTCGCCGGCCGCTCCACCGCCGATGTCGTCTCTCGCTTCGTTCAGGACATGCAGGAAATCCAGCGTGGCCAGATCGCCCTCTTCGGCAAGTTCCTTCGCGAACCCATCCGCGCCGGGGCATTCCTGGCCTTCGCATTCTTCTTGGACTGGCGCCTCACCCTCACCGCCGTCGTGGTGGTCCCGCTCACCATCGCGGTCTTTTGGCTGGTCGGGCGCAGCGTCAAGAAGGCCAACCACAAGCTTCTTCTCGGCTATGGCCAGATGATCGACGCCCTGACCACCAGCCTGCACAACCTCCGCGTGGTCAAGGCGTATACCGCTGAGGAGCTTGAGCAGCAACGGTTGACTCGGCTCGACGAACGGATGTTCAAACAGCAACTGAAGCTCGCCAAAATGCAGGCGTTAATCAATCCGGTCGTCGAGACCCTGGCCGTATTCGCTGGAAGCTTTGTTACCTTATGGCTCGCTGGGCGCGTGGTGTCCCATCATTTGGAAGTGGCCGAGTTTGTGACCCTGGGCGTCGTTCTATCCATGCTCTTCGACCCCCTTCGCAAAATGACGGATGTCTACGTGAAGGTCCAGCGATCCACGGCGGGCGCCGAGCGCATCTTCCGAGTGCTCGATGAACCCATCGAACACGACGATAACATAGAACTGGTCGACCTCGCCCCCCTGGAACGGGCGATCGAATTCGATGGGGTTACCTTTACATATCCCGGCGCGGAGGTGCCCGCCGTTCGAGATGTCAGCCTGACGGTCCGAAAGGGCGAAACCATCGCCATCGTCGGGCCCAACGGATCGGGCAAGACCACCCTCGTCAGTCTGTTGCCGCGGTTCTTTGACCCCGACTCCGGTTCCATCCGCTACGACGGTATCGATATTCGTCGCGCTCGGCTCAAGAGCCTCCGCCGGCAAATCGGCCTTGTCACCCAGGAGGCCATCGTTTTCGGCGGTACGCCCGTCGAGAACATCGCCTACGGCTTGGCCGGCGCTCCTCAGCCATCGCCAAACATCGATGGAAAAGCTTCTCCGTCTGTCGACCCTGGTGATAAAACGCGATATGCCCCGTTCACCGGGCACGCCGGATCGGGCAACGGCGCATGGCTCGCCCAAGCCGAGGAGGCCGCACGCCGAGCTTTCGCCGATGAGTTCATCCGCAACATCCCGGGCGGCTACGAGGCCAAGCTGGGCGAACGTGGCACGACGCTCTCCGGCGGCCAGCGGCAACGCATGGCGATCGCCCGGGCCATCTGCCGCGACGCCCCCATCCTGATCTTCGACGAAGCCACCAGCCAGATTGACACCGAGTCCGAGGCCAAGATCCAACAGGCCTTGCGCGAGTTCGCCCGTGGCCGAACGACGATCATCATCGCCCACCGACTGAGCACGATCCAATTCGCCGATCGAATTGTGGTCATGGACGCCGGTCGGATCATCGACTCCGGAACCCATACGGAGTTGTTCGGCCGCTGCACGTTGTACAAGAGCCTTTGCGAAACGCAGTTGCTGGGTGAGACGACTGGAACCCTCAAGATCTCCCAAACAGGCTCCATTCTTTGAAAAATGAGCGAAAACGGAGTGAAAACGCATCAAATAGACCATTTTTTCGGCCTAACGAAACCACCTTGGCCGCTCTGCCGAAACTTCCGGTAACGAGTCCCCTTTGTTCAGCCGTGGCCACGCCACGGGTCGGCGGACCGGATTTCCAAGGAGAACGGCATGAAACGGTTTCGACGAATGATGTCATTGGCGTTGGTGGTGGCCATGATGAACCTCGCGACTGGGTGCGCAACGTTGGCGCACCGCACCACAGTCGACAAGCATGGTCAGACTAAACAGACATGCACCGGATGTGGCGACAATGCGTGCCCCTGGCTGCTGGGCGACGCGGGCCTACTTCTGCTCGGGATTATCCCGGGCGTGATCGCGTTCGCCGTCGACTTCGGCAACGGCGAGTGGCAGCACTCGCATGAGACCGACGTTCGCACGGTCAGCGACGAGTGGACGTACTAACGCTCCCTCTCGATAGCCTCAAGCGCATCCCCCGATTCTCGCCTGCGAGATCGGGGGATTCTTTTTTTTGGGTGGCATTGCGTTCCCGCCTCATTCCGATTATCGAGCGCTCCGCGAGTGAGCGACCGTCCGACCCATGTCGGGCCGGTCAAGACGGAGCGTTTGCTAAATGCCCATTCATCCAACGGCCATCATCGCCCGCGGCGCGGAGATTGATCCCACCGCAGAAATCGGGCCGTATTGCGTGATCGATGCCCACGTCCGCATCGCCGCCGGCGCCCGCTTATATCAAAACGTCTACGTCACCGGCTGGACCCAGATCGGCGAGCGCTGCGTCCTGCATCCCGGCGTCGTCGTCGGCCATGAGCCGCAGGACGTCAAATATCACGGCGAGCGGAGTTTCTGCCGAATCGGCTCCGGTACCGTCATCCGCGAGCACGTGACCATCCATCGCGGCACCGTGCCCGACTCCGAGACGATCGTCGGCGAGGACTGCTTCCTCCTGGCCGGTTGCCACGTCGCGCACAACTGCGTACTTGGTCAACGCGTGACCCTCATCAACAACGTCCTGCTGGCCGGACATGTCACCATCGAAGATCGCGCCAATCTCGGCGGCGGGGCGGTTGTCCACCAATTCGTCCGGATCGGTGAGCTGTCGATGATTCCCGGCAACGGCCGGGTGCCCAAGGACGTGCCGCCCTTCGCCCTCCTCGACGTCCAGGGGCGCATCGCCGGGTTAAACCGCGTCGGGATGCGCCGGGCCGCGCTTTCGCGCGATGATTTGGCCGATGTCCGCGAAGCTTATCGCGTGTTGTTCAATCGTACGGGATCCTGGTCCGATGCCTTGGCCAGTCTCGAACGTTCGGTTCGCACCGACGCCGGACGGCGCATCCTGGCCTTCGTGCGAGCCGCGGGCAAACGCGGCGTCAGCGGGCGGGCTCGCCGATCGGGCCCGCGCGGCGAAGCCGCCGATTCCGTGGATGAGTGACAGATACTGTCACTTCCTGCTCCTCTCGGACCGCCAAGCTGAGGCGCCCATTTTTTCCGTTCACACTCACCTTTTCCGCGAAATCAGGCCAACGTTGAACAACGTCAAAAAGACATCTCACCGCCGTTTTTTTGCCCTCCATGGATTCTTCGTGAGACCGGCGTGACAACCGCCCGATAACAGCCTCCGACGCCTGCCTTTTGCGTGACCCATGAGAATCACGGGCGTCGTTCCCTCGGACGATATGCCAACGTGTGGAAGATTGGTCCGCGCGCCGTTGGGGCGAGCTTCCGCCGAAAACGGGCCCCAACTTCCGATAACGTTTGGGATCAAGGCGTAGGGGCCCAAGGG